>Ga0137297_10005_pt1 | contig 298997 bp, 289 predicted proteins | sample RamsorincwithD2O_FD_97191 | JGI IMG/M metagenome (GOLD analysis project Ga0137297, IMG submission 97191) | Mouse cecal microbial communities from Vienna, Austria - Mucin amended with D2O | ecosystem: Host-associated > Mammals > Digestive system > Large intestine > Cecum | place: Austria: Vienna...
AAATTTTACTTTTCAGTACTAATTCTTAGGTTAAAGAATTATACCGTTTTGGTTTATTCTCTAAAGGATTTTATTGTTTACTTTTCAATGTACTTTGTGTTCCGTTTTTTTGGTTGGAACGTTTTGCATTATACTATACTTTTTTTTGTTTGTCAATACTTTTTTCGACATTTTTATAAAAATTTTTCTTTGCCGTTTTTAGGCAAAATAAAAAACTAGTAATTGCTGTTTATATTCTATTCTAGTAGCTTGAATTTTATTACTAATTCTTTTGTTTTTTATTTTTTAATGTCTGTTGCAAGGTACTTACTTATATTAACATTTTTAAATTTGATTGTCAATACTTTTTTTAAAAATTTTTAATATTTTTTTCACCTTGTTTTCTTGTTGTCTTTTTGGTATTTTCAAGTGCATATTTATAATAACATTTTAAACTATTTATGTCAATACTTTTTTGAATTTTTTTATTCCTTTTTTTACCTGTCTTTTATTGTAATGTTCTACTATTAATATATGATAGAATTTGTATTTTGTTATTTAAGATAATCATTATATATAATCTACATTTTCAATTATTATTTCTTCTCCATTTTCCAACTTTCCTTGTATAGCTATCACATCACTTTTTACTAGTTTTTGATAGCACTCATCTGCAAGTTCGTTATATGCTTTTACTCTAAGTATGCAGTTTCCACTTACTTCTAATGTAAATATGCTAATCGCTGTATGCTGTCTACTATTTATTATAAATTTAAATTCTATATCACTTATTATTTTACCTATTAAAAAACATAAATTCATTTTTGATTTTTCTCCTATAATTATTAAATATTTTCGTAAAATAGATATATTCAAACTATAATTTTACTAATATCTATTTTACTGATACATTTTTACCTAATTACATTTTGTAATTTTGGAAGGAATAAATCTCTTTAATACTAATACCTTTACTGGAAATATTCCTTAGAATATAACATCTGAAAATTTGTATTAGAGTGGGCGGAAAGTATTGTTGCTGTTAGCATTGGTCGTGTTGTTGTTGTTGCGATTTGCAGTGTAATTGTTGCTGTTGTTGTAATTGCCTCCCCTATTCACACACGGATTGTTGGTGTTGCTGTTGGTTTCGATTTATCCCTAATCTTATTAAATTATTCTTCTATATAAAATAACTTTTCTAGTAAATTATTTACATTTGCATATTTTATATATCCCATATGACCTGCTAAATATCTTTTAGCTTCTTTACTTGTTAGCTGCTTGTTTTTTATTTTTTCAGTTAAACTTTTTACTTTTTTCTTTAATTTTCTTTTTCCTTTGTCTCTTAATTTCATTCTGTATTCATTTATTTTGTATCCACAAAAGTTTACTCCTTGCTTGTTTTTAAATATTTGTGTTTTTTTATTTAGTTCTAATTCTAAGTTTTCTTTTAAAAATTTTTCTATTTCTTTTAATGTTTGCTTCGCTTCTTTTTTAGTTTTTACTATTACTATGCAGTAAGTAGGCAAGAGGTACTTCCCCTCAAGCCTCTCTCAGAACTGTACGTGATAGTCTCCCATCATACAGCTCCCAGTTACCATACCGTTGGCACAATTCCAAATTTCCAATGTGCAAAAAGATTTGGCTCTCTTTTTGCTATTTCCATTAACCAGTTAACTGCCCTTTTCCTAGAGTTTAGTTTCTTATATTTTCTTCTTACCCATTTTATTAAACATCTATTAATATATCTTAGTACATCATTTATTCCTGACTTGTAATAATGTGTATAGTAATTTATCCAACCTTGTATTTTTGAATTGTACATATTTGCTATATCATTTATCGTTTTATCTGATTTTAGTTGCAACTTCCAACTTCTTACTTCTTTTATTATCTCTCTTTGTGATTTATCACTCATTGCTGGTAAGAAATTTCTAAACAATTTTCCATATTTGTTCTTTGCTCCCCTTGGCTTAAATGTATATCCTAGAAAATCAAAACATGTATTTTCATAGTTTCCTTGTCTGTCTTCATCTTTACAATATACAATTTTTGTTTTGTCTAAGTTCAATTCTAATCCAAAGTCTTTAAACCTCTTATCTAAAACCTTTATTATATATTTTGCTTGTTTTAGTGATACACAGTTTAATGCTCCATCATCAGCATAGCGTACCCAAGGTATATTTGGAAATTCCTTGCTCATAAAGTCATCAAATACATAGTGCATAAATAAATTTGCTAATACTGGACTTATTACTCCTCCTTGTGGTGTTCCTGCTGTTCTTTCTACTATCGTTCCATCCTGCATTTTAAACGATGTCTTTAGCCATCTCTCAATGTAAAGTATTATCCATTGTTCTTCTGTATGTCTTTTGACCATTTCAATTAAATAGTCATGTCTGATGTTATCAAATAACCCCTTGATATCAAAGTCTACTACCCAATCTTTTCGCCAGCATCTTTCTCTTAATACCCCAACTGCCTGTATTGCTGACTTATTTGGTCTATAACCATATGAATCTTCATAAAATATTTTCTCTACATTTGGCTCAAAGTATATTTTAGATACCATTTGCGCAACTCTATCTTCAACTGTTGGTATTCCTAGTATTCTAGTCCCACCATTCTTTTTAGGTATTGCAACAGCTTTTACTGGTTTTGGAAAATATGTTCCTGATGACATTCTATTCCAGATTTTGTACAAATTATCTTTCAAATTTTCCTCAAACTCTTCAATTGACTGCTCATCTATTCCATATGTTCCTTTATTTGCTTTTACTCTGTCAAATCCTATTTTCACTGCTTGTTTTGAAATTTTAAACGGTTTTGTTTCTTCCATAAGCTCCTCCTCATTTTCAAAGTTGACTTATTTATTAAACTAGTAACTTTCAGTCCTTCGCTCCATTCCCATTACAGAAACTTCATCACTACTACGACTTCATCTGCCCCTATAACTACATTGGTACTCTTATCTTATGGTTCTTCCACTTGATATCCTCCCTTAGCATTAGTTCGTAGGTTCCCACGTTTCATATAGACGCCTGTATTAAGTTCATGCCACCTTTACACCGTCCACCATCTAGTCAGTAAACAGGTTTCCACTAGACTTATCCCAGATTAACGACAACCCCCTGGTTTTGATGAAATCTATACTTTTCGATGCTTTCGTAAGTGGTTCACTTGCTCATTCATCTCCTTAATACTCACCTGACAACTTGTGTTGCCTTTTCTCCAACGCTCAATACCATACCTTTTGAATACAGCACCTTAGAGTGGTTTGAAAACTCCACCTGTATGGCGTTTTCGGTAGACCTACTACCATCATCTATACAATTATTGTATATCCAAGTAGCTCATGCTACTTGAATGTACGTGCGTGGCGCACTGTCATCGAGATAACGACAATAGTATTTTATACGTAATTTATGTTTTATAAATTGGTCTACTTCATTTAAATATATATTTGCAAACATCTGTGATGTATAGTTTCCTATTTCCAGTCCTTTTTCTCTTTTTTGTGCAAATAATATTTGGTTTATTAACCATAGTAATTCTTTATCTTTTATTTTTCTTTTTAATATTTCTAGCAATATATTTTTGTTTATATTGTCAAAATATTTTGCTACATCCATTTTTAATATGTAATATTCTCCCCATATTCTTTTGCAGTGTTTCATTGTACTTTGCACATATAATGCAGCTCTATGCATTCCTTTTTCTTTTAAACATGCATATGATGTTGGTATAAATTGTGGTACAAATGCTGGCTCTAAAAAATTATCTACAACCCACCTATGTACTATTCTGTCTATATATCTTGATTTTTCTATTTTTCTTAGTTTTGGTTCTGTTACATAGAATTCTGTATATCCTCCGTGTTTGTATGTTTTATTTTTTAGTTGTTCATATAGCCACATAATGTATTCTTCTTGTTTTAGATTAAATAATATTGTTTCTTTCCTTATGCTTTTTCCTTTTCTTGATTTTATATGTGCTTCCATTAATTTTTCATAGCTTAGCTTTTTGTAATATTTATTTCGTATTGTTTTTGGCATAATATTTTATTAGCCCTCCTAGTATTTTTCCTATTTCATATATTTGTTCCATTGCTACTTTAAATTTCTTTTCGTCTATCCATTTGTTTTTCTTCATTATTCGTAAATATATTCTTTGTATACTTAATTCTGCATCTATTTTGTTTAAGTATGTCATTATGTTTTTATCATTTACTTTGCTTATTATTAATATGTTTTCTACCATTTCGTACATTGATCTTTTGTATTCTGTTCCTATGCTAAACTTTTCTGTTCTTGGTATCTTAAATATTACTTGTAACATATAGTCTATATATTTTTCTACTTTTGGAATTAATATTAATTTTTCTTGTTTTTGTTTTGAAACCATATTTTTCTTTTATTCTGCCTTTCTTTTATTTTTCCTTGCTTTTCAAGTTTTTCCTTTTCTCTTGCCTTTTCTTCTTGAATTTCTGCTTCATACAAATTTGTTACTGCTAATATGTATTTATCTTCTTTTTTATATGGCTTTGTGCCTTTGCCACATTTAAAACAAATATCATTATTTTTTATTATTTTATTTACATTTTTTCCATTGTATTGTGCCACTACTTCTAATTTTGATTTTTCTTTATCTAAATAATAAACTATATAACCATATTCTTTTTCTTCTATTAAGCTCATATATTTTTCTAATGAAGCTATTGGGAAGCCTACTTTACACACTTCTGTTTTAAAGCAACTTAATTGCAATCCCAATAATTCTTTTAATAATACCGCATCTTTTCCTATTGCTATATAGAAATTACCAGCATTGCAAAATACTATTTTCCCTTTATTTTTTATTTGGAGTAACTCCATCATTTTACTAAATCCCATTTATTACACTCCCTTCTCATTTATTTTCGAAAGGTTTTTTGTGCGCTAAAACACACAAAAAACGCTTCCGCCAGGAGAATTTTTCTTTATTCTGCCAAATCCGTTTCACGTATTTGGTAGATAGAGAAAAATTCTGTCGGCGTATTTCATTCGCCGAGTTCTTATATTCAATTACTCTATATTAAAACTACTCTCGCAATAGTTTTGATTTTAGCTTGCACAGCTCTCAGTCCTACAAATATAAAAGTGGGCGGAAAGTATCGTAGCTGCTAGCAGTGGTCGTGATGCCGCTGATGCGACCGGCAGTGTAACCGTAGCTGTCGTTGTAACTGCCTCCCCTACTCACACACGGATCGTAGGTGTAGCTGTGGGTTTCTGTTGTCCATTCATAGCAATTACTTGCCATATCCCATATATTACATTTTTTATCTTGATTTGCTATTGCTAAATTATTTGTCCCTTGGTTTGCTATGTCATTTTCATTTAAACTATTTTGATTTGCATAATTTCCATTTGTAACCTTTTGTATAAACACTATTGCAGTATCCCATGCATAGCTATTCATCAAATCACTTGTAAATGTTTTATCTTTATACATATCTTTTGATAACTCTGCTGCTTTATTTTGTGTTACATAGTTCCATACTTGGCTATTGGGTTTAGTTACTAATTGTCCTCCTTCATATCCTGTCCACATTGTATCTGAACCATTATAATAACCAGATGGTCCTGGATTTTTTATTTCGGTTTCGTCTAATGTTGCGTTATCTACTCGCGCTTCATATCTTCCTATATAATATCCTCCACTTCTTTCAGCACTTGCCTTTAATCTAAAATCTTCAATATCTGTTGCTATTGCATTTCCGTAATTTGAATTATGATTAGCTTGTGTATCTTCTGTATAATAATTATATATTGTGTTTTCCTCTTGGGTAGTTTCATTTCCTTCGCTATCAAATGTATATCTACTCAAATTTATTGTTACTGTCTCTGTTTCTGACTTATTAATAGTACCTACTGGTATCCATACAAATTCACTTCCTATTGTCCCTTCATATGTTGCATCTTGGATTACCACTCCTCCTGTTACTGCTGTTGCTGAGTCCTCTGCTATCTTAAATCCTGCTGGTACTTTTACATTATTTTCAAAATCATCTGTTATTGTTGTATTACTTTCATATGGCAAATCTTGCTCTATCGCCTCTGCCACTGTTGTTCCTGTATTGTATTTACCTGCTGGCGGTGTCTCTCCTGTTTTTACTACTGCTGTTACTTTTCCTGTCGTTGCATCTACTGTTACATCATATCCTTTATATGTTACTGTAATTTTATTTCCATTTTCTTTAATATTTGAGTCTGTTACTCCTAAATTTTGTTTTACATTTGTTTTAAAATCTTGTTTATTAAATTTTCCAGTATTATCTATGCTTCCTATTGCCTCTAATTGCACTGCTTCTCTTGCCTCTGCCTCTGTTGTTTTATCTTTCGCAGTTACTGCCTTTGTTAATATTCCATTATCTCCTGTTAACGTCGCTATCGCTACACCTGCAAGTATCAATAAAACTATAATCGTAATTACTAGAGCTATTAGTGTAATACCTTTGTTATTTTTCTTTAACTTCATAAAATTTATTTCCTTTCACTCTTTTGTTTTCTAAATATCTCTCTTTACTTTTTGTTTCTTATTTAAATTTGTTAATTTTACTTCATATTTACATTTATTTAAATTATTTCCACTTTTGCAAATAGTATTCCTACCTATTCACTTTTTTAACAAAGATATTGAATTTTCAAGGTTCTTTTCTTTACTATTTACAAAAATAGATTTAATTTCATGATTATTTTATCAATAATTATGTAGTCAGTCAATACGTCATACAAAATTATTTTTATTTTGTTGCACTCCTATAAACCGTTAGGTTGTCAAATCTCAACCAAAATCAAATCATCACCAATACACTTAACAGCCTTCCACGGAATTACAATATCATTACTCTGAGAAAAAATATTAAGAAGCTTATTGCTCCCAGGAACAATAATATGAGTAATAGTACCAGTTTCCAAATCAGCACAAACATCTTGAACATATCCCAATCGTTTTCCATCATTTATATTAACAACTTCTTTATGCTTAAAATCCAACCCCTTATCTACCATAACACATCCCTTTCCATATTTCGCTTTTATACATTATATGTATGAAACCAAAAAAAATAATAAAAATATGTGTAGATAAAAAATTTCCACAAAAAAGCCTTGAGCTTAATTTCTTAAACTCAAAGCAAAAATTATTATATTTTTTACAACTCAGCAACATATTTTTTTATTGTTTCTAATATATTTGATATACTTTGCCCAGTCCAATTATTATTATTGGATAAATTTCGGATAAACATATTATCACTTAAAACTAAGTCTATTATACTTGAAACATCTTCTTTATTATTGATTTCAATATTTATATCAAATATTAAAATCTTCATATAATCAGAAATTAATTTTTTATCTAAATTTCCTTCTGTAACTAACCAGTATAAATCAAATATATCTCTATATCTGGTAGAAAGTGGTCCGAATTTTAATAATGGAACTAACTTTTCCACAAATATTTGCTCTTTTGGATTAACTAAAAAACTAATATTATCATCAATTATCTTAGTATCTAACAATAAAGTGTCTTGTAAAATGTCTATATGTTTATGTACTCCAATATCCAATTTTATATGATAGCTTTTATTGTAATTGTCAAATATTGTAACTGTTAATCTTTTTCCGTGATAATCTTGATGAGATAATTCTTCAATATTATCTTTATTAATTTCTAACTTAAAACCATCAATATTATCCATTTTTCCTAATTCCATAAATATATTGACTATATTATCTGTTGCAATAGACATATTTATTAAATCCATATCAATATCTATTGTTGCTCTACGAATATTCTGTGTTAAGTGGAACATTACAACTCCACCTTTTATTGTTATTTTATCACTATATTTTGAATTATAAATTCTATTTATAATAATGTCCTGGCATACTTTTGAAATTGCATAATTTCTCGTATAGCCATCTTTCGTATATTCATTTATACATTCTTGTAAACTTTTCATTACATTACCTCCGTTTCAATAGCTTTCATTATATATGAATTATTAAAGTTTTGAGCATACTTATATAGTTTAATAAAATTTAATTTATCTTTAATTTTTCTATAATTATTCAAAACTTCTTTATATAGTTCATAAGGAATTTTTGATTTATACCTTATAAGTTCAATCAACATTCTTTCTTTATCATATATATTAACTTCTGTATCTTCAATTTTCATTTTTGTTAATCCTATATCCAATAATTCTTTTTTTGTAAAAATTTGTTTTATCGATTTATTTTCTATGTTTCTTGCTTTTTTATCTGTTGCTAAATAATAGTAGTCTGGTATTTTATCCGTTAATTCATAGTAGAAAAAAGCACTATTTAAAGTTAATATTGCTTTAGAATATTTCTTTGTTATTATTGCTAATTCGCTTGGAAATTCTTCCTTTGAATAAATCCCTTTTTCAATTTTATACAATTCTTTATTTGCAACTTTCTTTTCTATTTGATATCTATTTAATCCACTCTTTAACAATTCTTTATAATAATATACCATTTTTTCTCCCCTCTCTATTATAAACACAAATGTAGGCTTTTGTCAACTTAAAGCCGACATTTGTGTTGAAATATTTTAATGGACAAAATGTCCAAAAGGAAACGTCCCCAATGGACATTATTTATAAAATCTCTTAATATGTTCTATTGCACTTTTTTCTAATCTAGAAACTTGAGCTTGCGATATACCAATTTCATCAGCAACTTCCATTTGAGTTCTACCGTCAAAAAATCTTTTAGTTACAATTGTTCTCTCTTTTTCATTTAATTTTTGAAGTGCACCAGAAATCGTCATACTTTCTGCCCACTGTTCATCAGTATTCTTACTATCTTTTATTTGGTCTATTATATAAATATTTTCTGCTCCGTCATTGTATATCGGTTCTTGCAAAGACACTGGATCTTGTATTGCATCAAAACTAAATACAACTTCTTCTCTTTCAACACCAAGCTCTTTTGCAATTTCATCAATTGTTGGTTCTTTTCCATGCTCTTTGTTATATCTTTCTTTAAATTGAATTGCCTTATATGCCAAATCTCTTATCGACCTACTCACTCTTATACTATTGTTGTCTCTCAAATATCTTTTCACTTCTCCAATTATCATTGGAACTGCATACGTACTAAATTGCACATTTTGGCTTAAATCAAAATTATCAATTGCCTTTATTAGCCCAACACAACCTACTTGGAAAAGGTCATCTGCCGCTTCGCCTCTTCCATAAAATCTTTGAATTACACTTAATACTAGCCTTAAATTTCCATTTATAAATGTGGTTCTTGCTTCATTATCTCCTTCTTTTATTTTTACAAATAGTTCTTCTTTTTCTTTTTTGCTAAGCAAAGGTAATTTTGATGTGTTTACTCCACATATTTCTACTTTGTTGTTTAACAAAAGAAAAACCTCCTTTGAATTTACTTAAAATAAGTATTTCCAAAATAAGGTTTTTTATACTTTTTTAAAAATTGCCACTGGGGACGGACCTTTTTGGCAAAAAATTGTCAAAAAGGTCCGTCCCCAGTGGCAATTTTTTGCTCCGTCCCCAAAAGCATCAGCCTATTTTACTTGCAATTTCTTTTTTCATTTTATTAATAATCTTTTTTTCTAAGCGCGAAATATAGCTTTGAGAAATGCCGAAGTTCATCAGCAACTTCTTTTTGTGTTTTTTCTTTTCCATTTTTGAAACCAAAGCGCATTTCCATTATGTCTTTTTCTCTTTCTTTAAGTTTTGATATAGAGGCACGCAATAAAGCTCTGTCAACTTCATCTTCCAAGTTTCTTGATGTTACGTCTGGCTCTGTTCCAAGTATGTCTGAAAGTAGTAATTCGTTTCCGTCTCTGTCTTTGTTAAGTGGCTCGTCTATTGAGACTTCGCCTTTTATTCTGTTGCTTTTTCTTAGGAACATTAGTATTTCGTTTTCTATGCATCTTGATGCATATGTTGCAAGTTTGATGTTTTTTCCGGAGTTAAATGTGTTTACTCCTTTCATTAGGCCTATTGTTCCTATTGATATTAGGTCTTCTATTCCTATTCCTGTGTTTTCAAATTTTTTGGCTATGTACACAACTAGTCTTAGATTTCTTTCTACTAGTGTTTGTCTTGCTTCTAGGTTGTCTTCTTCTGATAGTTTTTGTATCATTTTTTCTTCTTCTTCGGGTTCTAGTGGTGGTGGTAATGTTTGGCTTCCTGCTATGTAAAAAATGGGCAAGTATTCTATTTCGTTTTCGTCGTTTATGTATTTTGCACAAATTGAGCCAATGCTGTTTTTCATAAAATCAAATAATTTCATTTTTCCCTCCTTATTATCGTTTTCAAATTGAAGAAGAATTAAATTTCGGCTAATTTTTAACACAGCAAAAATTGTAATTATTCTTCAACTAAATTAGGTCTACTCCAATTAAAGCCCCATACTCACCCCTTTTAGTAAGTGATTTATCGTATATTCCTATTATTACATTTGTATTTTTATTTTCTTGTTCATCTGTTTTTACATTTATATACTCTGCTTTTATTCCCAATAACATTCCATTTTGTTTTCCCAATGACGAAAATGGTATTAACTTTAATCTGGACATATATTTTTCTTTTATATTGTTTGGTACTTTTTCAAAATCACCTCCTATTATATCTTCCAAATTGTATAAAATTTCTTTTGGTATGCACTCATATAAGAGTGAACTTTCAACTACCACAACAGGTGTGTTTGTAAATGGATCTTTTAGCAAATTTCCCGTGTCTATCATTGCTTTGGTTTTTACTATTTTTCCATTTACTTTTATTTCTAATTCACAAAACAGTGCTTTTTTTGATATTTTGCTTTTGACAACTGAAAAGGCTGTGATTATTACTGCAAATGCAATTACTGCTCCAAGCATAACTGTTTTTAGTGGATATGTTCCTAAGAACAGTCCGTTTTTCATTATGATGTCTTGTGGTCTTACTATGTATATTAAGGCAAATGCTGCTCCGCCAAATACAAATGATGTTAAGTAAAATAGTAGTAAGGTTTTGCACAGTTTTTTCGCATTTTGTGGATTATATGCTACAAATACTATTATTATTGATAATATAAATTTTAGTATTATGCTTGAATATGCTTTTAGAATTCCTGCATATGCTACTACTGAGTATATTGCCCCTATTAGGCTTGCCAAAATTAGTCTTATGTGTTTTATTTTTATTTTCATTACTAGTCCTGTTGTAAATAGTATAATGTAATTCATTATTAAGTTTTCTAATAATACTACATCTATATATATGGTCATATTATCACCTGCAAAGTTATTGTACTACTTATGTTTTGAAAAAGTTGTCTTTTCTTATGGGCGAAAAAAAGAAATAATCGAGCCTTTTCGATTATTTCTTCTATATTTTTTTATTACATATTTTTATTTTTGTTTTTTCTTAAAAATGATGGGATATCTAAGTCGTTTTGTGATGAGTTTGTTTCTGAGTTTGCTGGTATAGAGTTTATTTTCTTTTCCCAAGTTTTTGATACTATGTTGTCTACTCCGATGCTTGATATTGGTTCGTTTTTTTCAAATCCTGTTGCAATAACTGTAATTTTTATTTCTTCTTTCATTTCTGGGTCTGTAACTGTACCAAATATGATGTTAGCTTCTGGGTCAACACTTCTTTGTACTAATTCAGCAGCTGTGTTTACTTCGTGTAATCCTAAATCTTCCCCACCAGTAATATTGATTATTACTCCTTTTGCTCCTTCAATTGATGTTTCTAGTAGTGGACTTTGGATTGCTTCTTTTGCAGCATCTTCTGCTCTGTTTTCTCCTGTTGCACTACCAACTCCCATGTGTGCCATTCCTTGGTTTAGCATTATTGTTTTAACATCTGCAAAGTCTAAGTTTACAAGTCCAGGGATTGCGATTAAGTCTGATATACCTTGTACACCTTGTCTTAATATATCGTCTGCTTGTTTGAAAGCTTCTATTATTGATGTTTTTCTGTCTATTATTTGTAGTAGTTTGTCATTTGGAATTACTACTAATGTATCTACTTTTCCTTTTAAACTTTCTATTCCACGTTCTGCTTGTGATAGTCTTTTCTTTCCTTCGAATGTGAATGGTTTTGTAACAACACCTATTGTTAATATTCCCATTTCTTTTGCAGCTTGTGCAACTATTGGAGCTGCACCTGTACCTGTTCCTCCACCCATTCCGGCTGTAACAAATACCATATCTGCTCCTCTAAGTACTTCTGCTACTTCTGCTTTGTTTTCTTCTGCTGATTGTGCTCCGATGTCTGGGTTTGCTCCTGCTCCTAGTCCTCTTGTTATTTTTTCTCCTATTTGGATTTTTGTTTTTGCTTTTGATGATTGTAATGCTTGTCTATCTGTGTTTACTGCTATGAAGTCTACTCCTTTTATTCCTGCATCTATCATTCTATTTACTGCGTTATTTCCTGCTCCCCCTACACCTATAACTTTTATAGTTGCTGTTCCATCTAACATGCTAAGGTTATTATCTTCATTATTATTGTAATTATTGTAATCCATCATTTAGCTACTCCTCCCTAAATTTTTATATTTATATTTAAAATTAATAACTTTGTTATATAGCGTTTTTGCTATTTTTATGAATAGAAAAATTCTTTTATTCTTTCCATTATTGTTTTTATAAAGCTTTCACTATTTTGTGTATCTATACTACTTGATACTGTTTTTGCAAATGGTCTTGCTGCTATGTATCTAACTAGTGCGTAGCTTGTTCTGTATGTTGGTTTTACTGTACTTATTGCTCTTCCTGTTGATATTTTTACTGGTATATTTAAATTGATTTTCCCAGCTACATCACTTTTGTTTATATTTACTATTCCCTGTCCTGTTAATACTACATTATTGATTTTTGGTTTTAGTCCTTGGTTTGTTATGTCTTTGTTTACAATAGAGAATATTTCTTCTATTCTTGCTTCTATTATTTCTATCAATTCTGAGCTTTTTATTATTTTGCTTTTACTTGTGTCTTTACACGTATTTAATATTATATCATTGTCATTGTCTATGAATGATTTTAATGCTAATCCGTATTGTCTTTTTAGCTTGTCCGCTTCTTCTTCTGCTATGTTTAATACTAATGCTATGTCGTTTGTTATGTTGTCTCCACCTACTGGAATTGAATTTGTATAAACAAAACTTGAACCTTCAAATACTCCTATATCTGTATTTCCCGCTCCTATGTCTAATATCATTATATTGTCATGTAATTCGTTATTGTCTAATATTAGGTTTCTTTCTGCTAGTGTTGTTGGCACTATTCCGTCTATTTCCAATCCGGCTTTTTTGAATATGCTATGTAGTTGCCTTACATAGTCCTTTTGAGCTAATATGACTTGTGCACTTATCGTAAAACTTGAACTTAAATTACCTACTGGGTCTGTTACCACTGTTCCGTTTTCTAATGTTATTTTGTCTGGCACTATATCAATTAATGTTTGTGTATCTGGAATTTCTATATCTTTTACTTGCATTATTGCGTTTTGTACGTCTCTTACTGATATTCCAGAGTATTTATCTTTCGCTTCTTTTGTTATACTATTTTGTACTATTGTTACATATTTTCCTGGTATTGTGACATATGCTGAGTTTATTTTTAGGCTTGTTTCGTCTTCTGCGTCTTTTATTGATTTTGCTAAGCTTAGTATAATTTCTTCTTCGTTTATTATTTTACCTTTCTTTAGTCCCGTACATTTATATGAGGTGTTGGATATTGTCTCTATTTGTCCAAAATTGTTGACTTCTCCGACTACTGTGCAAACTTTGCTTGTACCTATATCAACCCCCACTATGATATCTCCTATTGCCAAGTTAACTCCTCCATCTTTTCTAGTATTAATTTCTTAATTGTATATATATTACATTTTAAAAAAAATGTCAATAGAATTTGTTATATTTTTGTAATATTTTTGTAACACTCTTGTAATAAACTCTATTATCTTATTATATATAACATTTTGCAAATCTTCATATATATAGGCAGGAGTTGCATCCTGCCACTATTTTTCTTCTTTTACACCACTTCTTTTTTTATTTATAGCCTCTGACCACTTATCAACATAGTGTCTTCTTATTATTGCTAAATTTATAAACATTCTTCCTACAAAAACAACAATTGCTGCTAGGTAAATATCTACATTTAGCTTTTGCCCTAAAATTGTTAGAAGTATTGCAAGTATGGCATTTCCAAAAAATCCTGTTGCAAATATTTTTAAATCAAAATTTTTATTTATTACTGACGTAATACCTCCAAACACAGAATCTAATGCCGCAATTATCGCAATTGCCAAATAGCTAGAATATGTATATGAAATCATTGGCGCATTCATCCCTATCAGTGCTCCTAATATACATCCTATTAATATCGCTATAAAAATCATTTTATTTCCTCCTTTTTATTGCCACTGGGGACGGACCTTTTTGGCAATTTTTTTGCCAACGGGGACGGACCTTTTTGGCAATTTAATAGATGTGTCCCCAAATGGACAAAATGTCCAAAAGGAAACGTCCCCAAATGTCCCTTATTGAATATATTTTGTTTTTATTTCATTGTTATATTTTGAAATTTTTAGTTTATTTGATTTATTAATTGTAACATCTTGCCCAATTTTTCTCATTGTATCAACATATCCGCCATTTCCTATAAGTCCACTCTCTAAGTATGCTGGGTCTCCGATCGCTTTTATAAAGTATGGTGCAAGTATTCTTTCTCCATTAACTTTTATAAATTCATTTCCGATGTCTACTATATCGCTTGTGTTTATAATTCTGTTGTCATTTATTGATATCGCTTCTGCTCCTGATAGTTTTAGTGAATTTACAATTAGTAGCAAGTCTGATGCTTTAATTTTTTCTACATCGTCGCTGTCTCTTACTATTATTTCTATTCCTTGTCCTTCTACGTCTGTTGTTCCTAATGATAGATTTATTTGTTCTAATTCTGAGTTTACAACTTTTTCTGTTTCTTCGTTTGATTGTTTTGTTTCTTTATATTCTTGGATTTTTGCTTGTGTTTCTTGGTAGGCTTGGTCTGCTTCTTCATATTTTGATTTCCAATTTGCTAGTTCTGTTCTTAGTTCTGCTTCTTTCATATTTTCAATAGATGTTATGTCTGTTTCGTTTACTATTTTGAATTGCATAAACATAACTAAAACTAAGCAAAAGCAAGCTATTCCAATTGTAATTGTCATTGTTATTTTACCTTTTTTTATGTCTTTTTTCACTAAGTAACTCCTCCTCTTTTTTATTGGGTTAGTATAATTGTTTGTAATTTTTCCTCTGTTTTACGAGTTGGTATAATTCCTTCTTTATTTTATAGTCTTTACATAGTTATATGTAAGTGTTCCACTGTATTTTGGTATTGTTATATTATTTGACCTCTCTAATTTAACTTCTATTCCATATCCTTTTAGTATGTCTAAATATCCATATGGTCTTTCTAACGCTGCTAGTTGTTCTGGCAATCCTATTGCTTCTATTACAAATGGTACTCCTACTTTTTCTCTGTTGATATCTATAATGTTTCCACCACATATTATTCCTGTTGTTGGCACTATTCTTTGTCCGTTTATTGATATTGCTTCTGCTCCTGCATTTTTTAGTTCATTTATTACACTTAAAATATCTTCATCATGTACTACTAAATCACTTGGATTTAGTGCGTTTTTTATATCTTTTTTATTGTCTTTTAAGGTGATTTTTATTCCTGGTCCTTTTACTTCTGCTAGCCCAATAATCTTGTTTCCTTGTTGAATTTGTTCTTCTTTTTCTTGTAAAGCACTATTATTTTGAATTGAATTTTGTCTTTCTTTTTCTAGGTCTGCTTCTGCTCTTTCCACATCTTTACTTCTATTTTCATATCTTTCTTTATATCTAAGCACTTCTGCTCTTAAATTGTTTTCTTCTCTGTTATTGCTAACTGTTTGGTTGGTTTCTTGCACTGTTCTCATTTGCACACATATTCCTAATGTCAGTGCAAAGCACATAAATCCTAACACACAGCTAACCATTTTTTTATTGTACATATTTATTCCATTCCTCCTTTAAAGTCTTTTACATATTTACACTTATTCTTTAAAGTACAGTTTCTTATTCTCAAGTATTTAGACTTGTTCTCTAAAATATGGTTGAAATTTATTGTTCAAATCTCCATTTACAAAAATTTCTCCCGCTTTCTCTTTTTCTTTTTCCATTATCGTTACAGCATTTAGCATTTTATCACTTAAATTTGAGTCATCTCCTAAATGAATTGTTTTCTTTTGTTCATCTATGTATATAATATAGTCATTTTTATTGCTAATGTCAATAGTAGTGACCTTTTCTCCTATTTTTTGTTTTTCTGCTGAATTCATTATTTTTATTACATCTTCTAATTTATTCAAATCTTCACTATTCAGCCTGTTACCAGCAGTCAACTCTTCCTCTGGAGTTTTAATCCCTTTCATAATTGGCAAGCCTTTTCCGTCTTCAGATATTTCTAATATATATCCCTGATTGCTTACATAAGCATAACTTTCAAGTATTTTTATACAATATTTTGGTTCTCTTTCTTGTACTTCTATCTCTATTGCATTTGGTAACTTTCTATGAATTTTTACATCTTGTATATATGGATTTTCTTTTATTTTATTAATTGCTTTTATACTCCAAAACTTGAAAATATTTACTTCTGTTGTTAACCCAGACAAGCTTACTATGGTATCACTTGGTACATTTGCATTATTTGTAACCCTTATTTCTTGTATGTTAAAAATTGGTGAAACCAACGCAAATGTTATGCCACCAGCTGTAACCCCAATAAACAAAATCAATTTTATAAAGAATTTTATTTTTTTGTTTCTCTTCTTTTTCTTTATTTCCTTTTTATTTTGAATTTTCCTTTGCTCTTCTTCTTTTTTTATTTTATTCTTATTTGTCATTTGAATAACCATCTCTGTATCCAAGTCAAAATCATCATCAGGCTCTTTTTTCTTATTCTCTCTTATTCGTTTTTCTCTTTCTTTTTTCTTTTTCTCTTCCACTTCCGCAATCTCGTCATCTGCAAAAGTGTACATAGCTTGTCCACTATTATTTAGATAGTACATATTCATATCCACATCTTCTTGTTTCACATTTCTACTCTTTTTACTCTTCTTAGACTTTCTTAGCAAGGCTTTTCCTCCTTTTTTTGTATTATTGCCATTGGGGACGGTCCTTTTTGGCAATTTATTGCCATTTACCTCCGTCCCTGTTGGCAATTTTTTACTAGTTTTTTATTTGTATGTCTACACCTATATTTTCTAGCTTTTTGTTGAATTTTTCGTATCCTCTTTGTATATATTCTATGTTTTCAATTTTTGTTGTGCCTTTTGCGACTGTTGCTGCTAATACTAGCGCTGCTCCACCTCTTAGGTCTGTTGCTTTTACGTTTGCTCCATATAGTTTTTTTACACCTTTTATTACTGCGGTTTTTCCTTCTATTGATATTTTTGCTCCCATTCTTACTAGTTCTTGTGTGTATTTGTATCTGTTTTCAAATATGTTTTCTACTATTATTGATGTTCCTTTTACTGTTGTTAGCAAGCTTGCAAATACTGATTGCATATCTGTTGGAAATCCTGGGTATGGCATTGTTTTTATATCTACTGCTTTTAGTTTTTTTGGTGCTTTTATTTCTATTGAGTTTTTTTGCGTTTTTAGAATGCATCCTGTTTCTTCTAGTTTATCTATTATTGGTGTTATTTGTGTAGTGTCTAAATTTTTTATTATCATATTGCTTCTGTTTATTGCCGCCATACATAAGAATGTTCCTGCTTCTATTCTGTCTGGCATTATGTTGTAACTTACGTCTTTTAGTTGTTTTACTCCTTGTATTTCTATTTTGCTTGTTCCTGCTCCTTTTATTTTTGCTCCCATTTTGTTTAGGAAGTTTTGCAAGTCTACTATTTCAGGTTCTCTTGCGGCATTTGTGATTGTTGTTATTCCGCTCTCCTAAGCTTGAAGCTAGTATGATGTTTTCGGTTGCTCCTACACTTGGAAATTCTAAATCTATTTTTGCATTTTCTATTTTATCACAAATGCATTCTATATTTCCATAGTTTTTGCTAATATTTATTCCTAATTTTTCAAAAGATTTTAAATGTAGCTCTATTGGCCTTGTTCCGATGTCACATCCACCAGGGTATGAAAATGTTGCTTTTTTGTGTCTTCCGTATTAGTCCACCTGCTAGTATTACTGATGAACGCATTTGCCTCATTAGTTCTTCTGGTATTTCGTATGTGTGTATTTTGCTTGTGTCTATTATTATTTTGTTGTTCTTTTTTGTTACTGTTCCACCTAGTTTTTTTAGGATTTCGAACATCATTTTTGTGTCGTGTATGTCTGGTACGTTGTATAGTGTTGTTTTTCCTGCGTTTAGTACTGTTGCTGCTATTATTGGTAGTGATGCGTTTTTTGAGCCTGATATTGTTACTTCTCCTTCTAGTTTTTGACCGCCTTTTATTATGTATTCTGCCATTTTTTTGTCTCCTTTCACGTTTATTTGCTATATTTTATGTGTATTTTACGTAAAAGGTTCTTTTTGTTTTTTATATGTTAAAAAGTTCTAAAATTTCAAGTTTATCTTTGAAATTTTAGAACTTTTTTCTTCTGCCTAGACTTGCTAGACACTTCACTTGAACTAATAAGAATTACTTATTAGTTGCTTTATTTCAATTTCTTTTTATTGTTAAAAGTTAATTTTTTGTTTTTCTCATTTTCTATTTGTTTTGCACTTTTAGTTGGAGTTGGTAAATCTTCTGGCATTGTTCCACCTATTTTCTTAATTGTTTGTCTAACCGCTTGTCCGACTTTATGATGTGTTATACAAGCATCATCTTCATTGTTAATATTTTTATTTTTTAATACTTCATCTGTTTGTGTTATTCGGAATAAATTTGCTGCTAATTCCGTACTACTCATATAATCCAATATATCTTCCTTATCTGATATTCCTTTGCGGTTAGCTATATCTTTTGCTGTTTCTCCATTATATAATCCTCTATATCCATAATTATTGAATTTTCCATAGTTTTTAACTCCAGCTAATTTTGCAGTATCAAATAAATATTTATTTTTATCTTTTACATTTTGTCTTGTGTATAATCGCTTTTCATCTTCACTTAATTGCTCATATTCTTGTCTTGTTATTTCTTGCTTTCTAGTTTGAACTGCAAAATATGTTTGGGCATGTGCTATTGCTTTTTTTCTACTATCTCCATTTTGTGCTATAAGATAGCAAGCATATCTAGTTAGTTTTATATCTCCTATATCTTTATTGGTAACTCCTGCTCTTACGATTTTGCCAACGTCGGCAAAATGGTCATCTATACTGATATTACTATTTTTGCAAGCTTCTTTTGCTCTTTCAATTACTTGTTCGAATCGTCTCCACTGTTTATATTCCAATACTACCATCAGTTCTCTTGCATACCAAAATTCCACTCCATTTTCATCTGTATGTTTAATACTCTCGAAATCTCTTTCCGTTTTATTTACTAAATCACTTCCCATATTGATACTCCTTTCTTTCAATCTTTTAAAATTTATAATAATTAATTTCTTTTTTCGTTTTGAACTTGCAACAAATTCTTGCAAGTTCACGTTTCTAAATTCTTATTGCAACTTTCTTATATTTTATATCATATCTTCAATTATTCCACAATAGTTTTTTTCGAAATTATGTTTTGTTCTTATCTGTATTTTTCCTTTATTCTAATAGTATATTTAATTATTTACTATTCTTCCCCAGAATTCAATTTTCTTATTTCTTTAGCGTTTTTTTCAGGATATGTCTAATGCTCTGTTTATCGCTATCTCTGGATCATATGCTTCATCTATTCTTTCTTTTCCTACTTGTGCTAACCACATTTTAAAAGGTTCTGCTTTTTTCGATGGTATTGATTGTATTAATCTTAAAACTTGCTCTGTATTCATTACATCGGTATTATAATATTTTCCGTCAGTTGATTGCATTTTCAGTTGGTTAGTCTCACTAACCAACTGGCTGCCTTCTTCATTTAACTTGTTTTTAAGCCATTTCCAATAATTTCTTGACTTTTGATAATCGTTATCCGTCAGTACTGATACTACATCAACTACTGAAAAGTACCATTTTTCTTCTTCTTCGTTCCATTTTGTTCTAATCTTTTTATCTTCAAATATCTTTAATTCATTATTTTGTTCCATTTTCTTCCTCTTTTCTTATATTCGTTTTTTAAATTTATCTCATTTATCCTATCTTGGATATTTATATCATATTTCAAACATCTTTTCAATACTTTTGCGAATTTTTGTTCTTTTGTCGTGAAAAAGAAAGAGAACTCTGAAATTTCAAAGTTCTCTTCTTCTATTTGTGTTTAGGAACAAATTAAGATAGTCTTGCAGTGGTCAGTGCTACTTGATATAAAGCGTGGCACGAAAACCAGTGCTGAAGTAGCGGTAATAAGGATAGTCGTAACTGCGATAGGCAACAGGATAATAATCTCCATCAGCGTTGTAATAGCCACCACGGATAACACGGCACGAACTATCGTTCTTCTCTTGTGTCCATTCATCCACATTACCTGCAAAGTCGTAGATGTTATTAGTACACCATTTTTCTCTACTTCCTATTTCAACTACTCTTCTCGGAGGATTCTCCGTATTCCAATGGTTACCCCAATTGGTAGAATTCTTTGCAATCTCACTGCGAGTTCTCGCATTTGATTTTATAAACCACTCAAGTACCGAATCATATTCAGCCCCAAAGGTCAGATGACTTTTAACTGTTCCACTATCTTCGATAGTGGATGCAACCTTCTTGGCATCATCAAAATTGATTTTTACCCACGGCATAACTCCTTTTACTGACTGTGGCTTTCCTTTTGAACTCTTGGAAATGTGATAACGGGAAATATAAAATCCACCGTATTTCTTAACACTTTCCAGTTGCAATGCAAGTTCGTTAGTTAATCTCTCATGAAATCCACCTTCTGAAAATTTATCATTCCGATAATTTCTTCTTCCAAACTTTTCGGTAAATGAAACTCCATCAAGTGTTCCGTTAGAATCTAAGCTTCCAACAGGCACCCATACAAACTGACTGCCATCAGAACATCTTTCAATTACAAAGCCGTTATTCCATTCCCCACAGATATGCTTATATCCTTCTGGAATTGGAGGATTTACATAGTTTGTAGAGTAGACCTTGACTGTAGCAGCAATGTTCAGAGCTCTGATAATTAACTCTCCACTTGTTCCTTCTGAGACCTCAAAGCTTATACCCTTTTCTGCCTCAAACACAAATTTTTCATACCGATTTTTCATAATTGTTCCTCCTTTTAATGTTTCATTTTCGGTTTCTAAACGGCTCTTTGCCATTATGTAGATTATAACATATTTGTTAGAACTTTACAAGCATTTGTCCGCTTTTTTACTTAAATTTTACTGTTTCACTTGTTTTTTAAGTAAATTTGGCATATAATAACCCCATAACTAGATAATGGGGGGATTTTATGAAAGAGATAACAGTAAGAAGTCTATACAAAGAAACCGAAAAATATATAGACAAAGAAATAACAATACAAGGTTGGGTAAAAACAGTAAGAGATTCAAAAACATTTGGATTTATAGAATTAAATGACGGAACATTTTTCAAAAACGTTCAAATTGTCATAACAGATAAATTAGAAAATTTTGACGAAGCAAAAAAGCTAACACTTAGCTCATCAATAAGAGTAACAGGTACATTCGTACTAACACAGAACGCAAAACAACCATTTGAAATTCAAGCAAACAAAATCGAAATCGAAAGTTTAGCAGACAACAGCTATCCACTTCAAAAGAAAAAACACTCTTTTGAATATTTAAGAACAATATCACATCTACGCCCAAGAACAAACACATTCAACGCAGTATTTAGAGTTAGAAGTGTTCTAGCATATGCAATACACAAATTCTTTCAAGAGCAAGACTTTGTATATGTACACACACCAATAATTACAGGAAGTGACGCAGAAGGCGCTGGAGAAATGTTCAATGTAAACTCTTTTGATTTGAACAATGTACCAAAAACAGAAGACGGACAAGTTGACTTTTCAAAAGACTTCTTCGGAAAGGGTGCACATTTGACAGTAAGTGGTCAACTAAATGGTGAGACTTTTGCACAAAGTTTTTGCAATATCTATACATTTGGTCCAACATTCAGAGCTGAAAATTCTAACACAGTAAAACATGCTGCTGAATTTTGGATGATAGAACCTGAAATTTGCTTTGCAGATTTAGCTGATGATATGGATTTAGCAGAAGCTATGATTAAATATATCTTTAAATATGTTTTAGAACATTGCCCTGAAGAAATGGAATTTTTCAATAAATTTATAGACACAGGATTATTAGAAAGATTAGATAATGTAATAAATTCTGACTTTGCTAGAGTTAGTTACACAGACGCTGTAAAAGAACTTGAAAAACATAATGATGAATTTGAAGTTAAAGTTTCATGGGGTATAGATTTACAAACAGAACATGAAAGATATATATGTGAAAAAATTTACAAAAAACCAGTATTCTTAACAGACTATCCAAAAGATATAAAAGCATTTTATATGAAATTAAATCCAGACGGAAAAACTGTTGCAGCAACTGATTTACTAGTTCCAGGAATTGGAGAAATTATTGGTGCTAGTCAAAGAGAAGATAATTATGATGTATTACTTGCTAGAATGAAAGAACTTGATATGCCAATAGAAAATTATGATTGGTATTTAGATTTGAGAAAATATGGAAGTTGTGTTCATTCTGGGTTTGGACTTGGTTTTGAGAGAGCTATTATGTATTTGACAGGTATGCAAAATATTCGTGATGTAATTCCTTTCCCAAGAACACCAAAAAATTGTGAGTTTTAAAAAATTGCCACTAGGGACGGACCTTAGTGGCAAAAAAATGCCAACAAGAACCGTCCCTGTTGGCAGAAAGCTGCCAAAAAGAACCGTCCCCATTGGCAGGGTTTTAATATAAATAATTTTGTGGATTTACCACGTTTCCATTAATTCTTATTTCAAAATGCAAATGCGGACCAGTTGAGTTTCCTGTTGAACCAACAGCTGCAATTACATCTTCTGCATTTACTTGTTGACCAGCTTTTACATAAATTTTACTTGCATGTGCATACCAAGTTTCTACACCATTTCCATGGCTAACTTTTACTAAATTTCCATAAGAACGGCCATTTCCTGCAAATGTAACAGTTCCAGCTGATACTACCTTTATAGGAGTTCCTGTTGATGTAGCTATGTCTAATCCTGTATGTGCCGAGCTTCTTATTCTGCTGTTTTCGCCATATCTTGATGTTATTGTTCCTGTTACTGGTCTTGTTGCTAATTTTATTCCATTTACGTCTGGCATAGCATCAATTCTTGCTTGCTGCGCTATTTGTGCTTTTTTTACTTCTATTTTTTCTTGTATGTCTGTTTTTGCTATTTCTATTTGTGTTGTAGCAATTTCTTCTTCGTTTTGTGTGTATTTTTCTATTATACTTAAATTTAGTTCTTCTTTGTTTGATTGTTTTATTTCGTTTATTAGTTCTTCTGCTTCTTCTATTGTGTTAACAGATTGGATTGTTTGGTTGCTTAATGCTATGTCATAATATTTATATGTTATTTTTGTACTTTCTTCTAATTTTTCTGTTATTTTTTCTTCATCTGTTTTTGTTGTTCTACTTACTAATTTTAGTTCATATTCTGCTGTTTCTTTTATATCTATTGCATCTATATTTTTTGATGTGTTTTGTAAAATATTTTCTTTTATAGTTTCTTCTACATTTTTGTTTTTTGCATATCCTATTTCTTGTCCTGATATACTAACTTTATAGACTGGTTTATACTTTACCAAAATTATCGCGATTATAAACCCTAGTGCTATTACAATAATGTTAAAATATTTTAAAATCTCTTTTGTACAATATTTTAATTTCTTGTTTAAAATATATATTCACTCTCCTTTGATTTGTGTTTTTTTAAACGCGACTAATCTCTATTATACTATATATTCTCACCAAAATCAAATTATGTATACATATTTTAGGGGAATTTGTCATTTTTAATCAATTTTATTAGTTTATTTTCCTAGTTCTTCCACTTTTTTCTTCATTTTTCTCCATTTTCCAGCCTTTTTCTCTGTTTTTCTGTATCCGTTCTTTTATATATTTCCTTTTTAAGAAGTTAAATATACGAATTTAGGACCAGTTAACTTATAGGTTTTATATGCACATTGCGGTTTCTGTAAATTTAAACTGTAAAATGCTATTATGTTTTTGATAAAAAATAGGAGAGTGATAAAAATGGCTATAGATTATAATGTAATAGGTCAAAGAATTAAAAGAGCGAGACTTTCAAAAAACTTAACTCAAGAAGATTTAGCAGAAAAACTTGATATCTCTGTTGCGTTTTTAAGTAGAGTTGAAAGAGGTAATTCTCACGTAAATTTAAGAAGATTAAATCAATTGTGTGGATTATTAGACGTTTCTGAAGGATATATTTTAAATGGAGTATCTAGTACTTCTGATAATTATTTAACAGAAGAATTTTATGAGTTGCTTCATAGATGTTCACCAGCTAAACAAAAACTTATTTACAACATAGCATTAGTAATTGCTGATGATGATAGTGATAATTAGTTTTAAGAAAATTCAATTAAAATATTTTAATTGAATTTCTTTTTGCGTTATGATATCATAATATATGAAAAACTGTAAATAATATTTTTATAGGAGGATTTTAAATATGAAATTTGAACAATGGAACGATTTTAATGATGGCGAATGGAAATATGAAATAAATGTAAGAGACTTTATTCAAAAAAATTATACACCATATGAAGGTACTGACGAATTTTTATCAGGTCCAACTGAAAAAACAACAAAACTTTGGAATGAAGTTTTAGAACTATATAAAAAAGAGCATGACTCTGTTGGGTCTGTTTTAGATATTGACACAAAGACAATTTCGACTATATCAGGTTATGAAGCTGGCTATATTGATAAAGATTTAGAAGATATTGTTGGATTACAAACAGATAGTCCTTTAAAAAGAGCTATTATGCCATTTGGTGGTATCAGAATTGTGGAAAAATCTTGCGAAGCATATGGAAGAGAAGTAGACCCAGAAGTAAAAGAAATATTCCATAAATATAGAAAAACTCACAATGACGGTGTGTTTAGCGTTTATACTCCTGATGTTAGACTTGCTAGAAGCTCTCACTTAATTACTGGTCTTCCAGACGGATATGGTCGTGGACGTATTATTGGGGATTATAGACGTGTTGCACTTTATGGTGTTGATGTTTTAATTGAACAAAAGAAAAGAGATTTGGAACTTCTAGATGTTGATGAATTAACAGAAGAATTTATTCGTGACCGTGAAGAAATTAGTGAACAAATAAATGCTTTAAATGAGCTAAAAGTTATGGCTTCAAAATATGGATTTGACATTTCTAAACCTGCAAAAGATAGTAAAGAAGCTGTTCAATGGTTATATTTTGGATATTTAGCAGCTATAAAAGAACAAAATGGTGCTGCAATGAGCATTGGTAGAACATCAACATTTTTAGACATCTATTTTGAAAGAGATTTAAAAAATGGTGTTATAACAGAAGAACAAGCCCAAGAAATTATGGATCATTTTGTTATGAAATTAAGAATGGTACGTTTTTTAAGAACACCTGAGTATAACGAATTGTTTAGTGGAGACCCTGTTTGGGTTACTGAAAGTATTGGTGGTATGGGAATTGACGGAAGAACGTTGGTTACAAAAAACTCATTTAGAGTTTTGCACACACTACAAAATTTAGGTCCTGCACCTGAACCAAACTTAACAGTCCTTTGGTCTACTAGATTACCAGAAGGATTTAAAAAATTCACAACTGAATTATCAATTAAAACATCATCAATTCAATATGAAAATGATGATTTAATGAGAATTACTTTGGGTGACGACTACGGTATAGCTTGTTGCGTTTCTCCAATGAAAATTGGTAAACAAATGCAATTTTTCGGTGCAAGGGCTAACTTAGCAAAAACCTTACTATATGCAATAAATGGAGGTAGAGACGAAATATCAGGAAAACAAATAACACCTAAGTTTGCACCAATAACATCAGAATATTTGGATTATGATGAAGTTATGGAAAGATTTAACCAAATGATGGATTATGTTGCATCAACATATATAAAAGCTTTAAATGCTATTCACTATATGCATGATAAATATTCATATGAAGCAATTGAAATGGCTCTACACGATAAAGAAGTTTTCCGCACTATGGCTTGTGGAATTGCTGGATTATCAGTAGTTGCAGACTCTCTTTCAGCTATTAAATATGCAAAAGTAAAAGTAATTAGAGACGAAACAGGCTTAGCTGTTGATTATGAAGTTGAAGGCGACTTCCCTACTTTTGGTAATGATGACGAACAAGTTGACCAAATTGCAATTGATGTTGTAAAAACATTTATGACTAAACTAAAAAGACAACAGACTTATAGAAAATCAACTGCGACACTATCAATTTTAACAATAACATCAAACGTAGTATATGGAAAAGCAACTGGAAACACTCCAGACGGAAGAAAAGCTGGAACGCCATTCGGACCTGGTGCAAACCCTCTACACGGAAGAGATAAAAATGGAGCATTAGCAGTAATGAATTCAGTTGCAAAACTACCTTTTGAATCTGCAGAAGACGGAATATCTTATACATTTTCAATTACACCTAAAACACTTGGCAAAACTGAAGAAGATAGAGTTCAAAATTTAGTTAATATGCTTGATGGTTATTTTGCTCAAACTGGTCACCATATTAATGTTAATGTCTTTGATAGAAGCTTGCTAGAAGACGCTATGGAACACCCTGAAAAATATCCACAATTAACTATTAGGGTTTCTGGATATGCTGTTAACTTTACTAAATTAACTCGTGAGCAACAACTTGATGTAATTAACAGAACAATTCACGAAAGAATTTAAATTTTGGGTGTTTTTGGGGACAGACCTTAAAAACACCCAAGGCCATTTATAATAAAATTCTTTATTGAGATATATACAATATGGGTGTTTTTAAGGACTGTCCCCAAAAACACCCAAAAACATCCTTTAAGGAGCTAAATATGGAAGAAAAAGATTTAAAATATTATGCCAAAGTGCACTCAATAGAGTCTTTTGGTACGGTTGACGGTCCAGGAATTAGGTTTGTACTTTTTTTGCAAGGCTGTCATTTAAAATGTAAGTATTGCCACAATCGTGATACTTGGGACATAAATTCTGGTAATTATATGTCTTTGGATGATATCTTTGCAAAAATTGTCCGCTATAAAAATTATATCTGCCCTAATGGCGGTGTGACTGTTACTGGTGGTGAACCTTTGTTACAAGCTAAGTTTATTGCTGAGCTTTTCAAAAAGTTGAAGGCTGAAAATATTCATACTTGTGTTGATACTTCTGGAATTGTGGCTTTGACTGATGATGTGAAAGATGCTCTTAGCTTTACTGATTTGGTTTTATTGGATATTAAACATATTGATGAACAAAAGTGCAAGGAATTGGTTGGATTTTCTAATAAGTTGGAATTGGAGTTTGCTCGTTATTTGAGTGATAATGATATTCCTATTTGGATTAGACAGGTGCTTATTCCTGGTATTACTGATAACGAAGCTGATTTGCTTAAATTGAAGGAGTTTGTTGATAGTTTGAAGTCTGTTCAAAAGGTGGAGTTTCTTCCTTATCATAATTTGGGTGAGTTTAAGTGGAAGAAGCTTGGTTTTAAGTATGAATTGCAAGGTATTAGGCCTGCTACTGACGAAGATGTTAAGAGAGCAAAAGAAATCCTAGGAATGTAATAAAAAGCCTGCCAAAAGGTCCGTCCCTCTTGGTAGGCTTTTTATTACATTCCTAACAATTTTAATTCTACATCTTCCATTTTATATTTTCCATCAACAAGTTTAAATTCAACCAAAGTACTTTCCAAAGTTTCCTCATTTTGTCTCAAATCAGTTGTAAAATACAATTTAATTTGTGGTATTTCAACTTGTTTAGTTATAATCTCTCTAAAAGTTTCTTTCATATGTTTTTCATCTTCACAAATCAAAATCAATTGTGGCATTGATGAAAAACCAGAATCTCCTTGTACAAAGTTCTCGTAGAAGTCCTTATATAGTCTCATTTTATCAACAAGTTTCTTTTCCCAGTCTGGTTCTCTTCTAACAACTTCAAATACAAATTGAATTGCTTTTCCGCCCTTTGTTAGTTTTACTCCTCCACCTGTTGCTTTAAAGATTTTTCCTGCTACTTTTGCCGTAAGTGCTGGCTTTACTGTATAGCTATCAAATGCTTTTACTTTTCTTAAATATGCTATTAATGTTTGATTTCCAGCTAGTCTTTTCTTTATCATTGCTACTGGTTTTGTGTTGTCAGAAGGTTGCCATTTACATTCTACTTCTTTTGAATTTAATAGGTATTTACCCATTTTTTCCATACAGTAAATTCTGTAAATTCCTTTTCCTTCTTCTGATGTGAAGTAATATCTTGTTAATATTTTTGATTTTACCAACTGTTCTAGTTTATTGTTTAATTTGTCTTGTGACTTTGGGTCTATTCCTTTTATTTCAAGCATTTGAAACAATTGTCTTGATGTGATAAATTCAAATTCATTTACTAAATCTAATATTGCGAAGTGAATTTCGTTTATATGACCTATGTTTATCTTGTGTACTATTTGGTTCATTGACACGTATCCGTCTTTTCCATCAAATGTTTTGATTTCTCCTTCTCTTATTGCAAAAGGTGATACTTGTGCTTTTATATTATTATCTTCAACCATTTTTGTTCTCCCTTCTAGAACTTTATTTTATACTATTAATAATTTAACCTTTTTCTTTTCTCTATCAATTTTTTTGATGTATACATCTACATCTTGCCCATATTGATAGCCTTCTTGATATTCTGCCATTCCTACTAAGTTTGGTGTAAGTTCTATAAATATTCCGTTTTTATTTTTTTCTGTTTCTCTTATTTTTCCTTTTACTTTGATGCCTTGTGTGAATTTTTCGGCATTTTCTTCCCAAGTTCCTAGCATTTCTTTATATGACAATAATATTCTTCCTTGTTCTCTGTCTATATATTTTACCACAACATCTATGTTTTGTCCAATTTTTAGCCTTTCATATGGTGTTTTAATTCTTGCTACTGATAAATCTTTTATATGAACTAAGCCTACTTTTCCGTTTCCAATGTCTACAAATGCTCCATATGGCTTTATATTTTTTACTTTTCCTGCTACTTTTTGTCCGACTTTTAAATTTTCATTTTCTAATTTATATTTGCAATGTGTTGTTGATTTTTCAGTGTTATTTTTTTCTTCCTTATGTTCAGTTATCATTTGTTCTTCTCCTTTTATCTTATGTTTGTTTTATTATATATTTAATGGAGTTATTTTTCAATATTTTCTTTTAATATTTTCTTAATTTCTCCTTCTTTTAGATATCTCCATTTTCCTAGTGGAATGTCTTTTACTCCAATTCCTGCTATTTTGCTTCTATGAAGTGCTAGAACTTTGTGACCAACTGCTTCGCACATTTTTCTTATTTGCCTATTTTTCCCTTCGTGTATTGTTATTTCTAATCTTGATTGATTTTTCTCTTCGTCTGTTTTTAGTATTTTTACCTTCGCAGGCTTAGTCAAATATTTTCCTTCTGCTTCTTCACCTGATTTGGCAATTTTTTTATTTCCTATGCCATCTCTCAATTCCCCAGTTTCTTCTATTTTTACGCCTTTTCTTAACTGGTCAACTTCTTCATTTTTAACAATTCCGTGTATAGTAACTGTATATGTTTTATCAATTTCATGTTTTGGGTGTGTCACTTTGTACACAAAATCTCCGTCATTTGTTAAAATCAAAGCACCTGATGTGTACATATCTAGCCTTCCAACTGGCACTAGCCTTTTATTAGTTTTTACCAAATCCAAAACCGAATCGCGGTTAAACTGGTCTTTTGCAGTTGTAACATATCCAATTGGCTTGTTTAATAAAATGTAAACATATTCGTGGCTAGTTTCTATCTTTTTTCCTTGATATGTAACAATATCTTTATTTGGTTCTATTTTAGTTCCTAGCTCTGTTATAATTTCTCCATTTACAGCAACTTTTCCTTGAAGTATCAATTCTTCTGCTTTTCTTCTTGATGCCACACCACAGTCTGCTAGATATTTTTGTAATCTAATCTTCTCTTCCATTATCTAATTCCTTTATTATTTTTTGTAAATATTCTGGCAATTCCGCTTCTAAGAACATCTCTTTTTGTGTAATCGGATGCTTGAATTCTAGGCTTTTTGCGTGTAAGCATTGCCCTTGCACACCCCATTTATTTTTACCTGAGGAATATGTTGTGTCTCCAATTACAGGATATCCGATTTGTGATAAATGTACTCTAATTTGATGTGTTCTTCCTGTTTCAATTTTTACTTCTAATAATGTACAATTTTCGTTTGGATATCTTTTTATCACTTTAAAATGAGTAATTGCTTCTTTGCCATTCTTAGTTACTGCCATTTTCTTTCTGTCTTTTGTGCTTCTTCCAATTGGCATATTTATTGTAGCTTCGTTTTCTTTAACAATTCCCCTTACTAATGCTATATATGTTTTTTGAACAGTGTGATTCTTTATTTGTTCACTCATATTTATATGTGCCTTATCGTTTTTAGCAACAACCAAAATTCCTGATGTATCTTTGTCTAGCCTATGCACTATTCCAGGTCTTATTTCTCCACCAATTCCTGATAAAGAGTCTTTGCATATTGCCATTATAGCATTTACAAGAGTTCCGTCTGGATTTCCATTTGCTGGGTGCACTACAAGTCCTTTTGGCTTATTTACTACTATTATGTCGTCATCTTCATATATAATTTCTATTGGTATATCTTGTGCTTTTAGGTTGATTTCTTGTGGTTTCTCTTCTTGTTGTGTTATTTTATCATTTTCTTGCAATTTATATGATGCTTTTGTCTTTTTGCCATTTACTAGTATTTTTTCTTCTTCAATCAGTCTTTGTATTGCTACTCTTGATATATCTTCATTTTTGCTACTTAAATACACATCAATTCTCTTTCCTGCTTCTTCTGCTTTTACTATAAATTCTTGCATTTTTGTTCCTTTCTCGCTTTATTTAGTTTCTTCTTTCACTCTTTCATAAATTACAAAATAATCATCACTATATAATTCTTTATAATTTTTGTCTTTCGTTTCTGTTATAATCATATTCATTTTTGAATTTTTATAGTTTATTACATGTGTTATTCCGTATTTTTCCATTGTGTCTTCGTAAAATGTTCCAATATTTGACGTATCAATAAAATCACTAAATATGTCCTCTTTTTTTCCACTAAACTCTGGCGCATATAAATCCGCTCTAGAATCTATAAACACTGGAATTCCTCTATATAACATATAACTTCCATAGTTGTATTCATTATAAAATTTCGCTGTGCTTAAATCGATATTTTCTATTATATAATTACAAGCTTGCACTGGATAATCTGCTTCATTTACATATTGGTCTTTCACTTTATCTTTTGCCATAAAGTAGCTGAAAGTCAACATTACAATTGAAAGTATCAATGCTCCTTTTATAGTTGTTAAAACTTTGGTTAACTTTTCTATTTCCTCTTCACTATTATATATTTTAACTATTTCCATTATTAGCCTGTTTAATATGAACGCTCCTATTAAAACAAACATTGTAGCTTGTCTTTTTGTTGCTAACATTAAATATAATAGACCACCTAACATAAATAAGTCTGCTAATCTTAGTTTTGCTTTTGTAAATATTAATATCGCTAAAAATATTACTAATGTACACATCATTCCAACGTCATTTGCTAATGTCATTGGCAAATGTTCATTGATATTTTGTGTTGTATTTCCTTGCATTGTCTTTACTAAATATGTGTATGGTGTATCTCCTAATGGTGTTAGCAAGCCCGTGAATAAGCATATTATCATAATTAAAATTAACCATTTTGTGTTGTTGTTTTTGTTGAATTCTATTTTATATGGATTTTGTAACTCTTTTGTTCTTTTGATTTTTATTTTATCGACTTTCTTTTCTAATTCTTTTAGTTCATTTTGTAATTTTTCTAACTTTTCTTGGTGTTGGTTGCTTTTAACCAATCTTTTTATTTTTAATTTTAGTCTAAATATGCGCATCTTCTTGTAGATTATTGTCTCTGCAAGTATTGCAAGTAAGTACTCTCCTATATATGGTAAATATAGCACAAAATAGAATGGGAATACCGCTAAATGTAAATTTGCAATTAAAATTGGTATTATAATTAATCCTACTGCATATCTCTTCTTTTTAGTCTCTAAGAATTTTTCAATAAAGAAAACTGTTAATACAAATAATATAAATGTTACTAACTGTGCCCTTGCCGCTATATAATCTTTTATTAAATACATAACTCCTATTGTTATAAAAAATGAGAATACTTTGTTTTTAGCAAGCTTTGTATTTGTAAAATAAATTGTAATTCCTAACACTGCTGATAATATGCATGTTGTAATATATATTCCTGTCATTCCAAATGCATTATATATAAAATATGTTATAACATCATATAACCAATGTGGATATGTATATGCTAAATCTTCGTGCCACGAAAATGGGTCTTGCATATCTATTCCATTTTGTGTTATATGCTCTCCTATTTTTATTGTGTAGAAAGTGTCATTTTGTAAGCTTATTGGTGTTATTGCTATACAGAATATTGCTATTAATATTACTGCTAGTATTGTGAATTTGACATTTGGGCTAATCTTTGTCTTTTTCTCTTTCATAGTTTGTCTCCTTGTTTTTTATTTTTGTGTTTTGATTATATCAAAAAATAATAAAAATTGCCATAGGGGACGGTCCTTTTTGGCAATTTTTTGCCATTGGGGACGGTCCTTTTTGGCAATTTTTTGCCATCAGGGTCCGTCCCTGTTGACAATTTTTTGCCAAGGGGGACAGTCCTTGGAGCAAAAAAAGAAACAGGACTTTTTTGCCCTGTCCCAAAAAGTTTTATACAGCTTCTTGATTTTCTGTTTCTATTTCATTTTCTTCATTTTTTTCGTCTATTACTTCTAAGCTTCCAACTGATACTTCGTATGCTATTCTTGTTTCAACACTTCCGTCTTCATGTTTTTTCTCGTATGTTCTTGATTGTACTCTTCCGACTACCTTTACTTGTGAACCTACTTCTAGGTTTTGGCAAAATCTTGCTGTTCTTCCCCATGCTATACATGGAATGTAGTCTGATTTGTTGTATGCTCTATTTACTGCTAATAGTAAGTCTGATATTTCTCTTCCAAATGGTGTTTGTCTGTATATTGGTTTTTTACAGATGTACCCTACTAATACTACTTCGTTTGTTATTGTTTCTTTTTTTACTATTTCGTTTTCTTCTTCTTCAACTTCATTTTCTTCTAATTCAACTATGTCTTTTGCAAATACTGTTAGTATTAGTCTGTTTTTTTCGTTTTCATAGCTGTTGTATGATCTGAATTGTCCTTTTATTAATAGTTTTTTACCTTCTTGTAATGTTTCTTCTTTTAGTAGTCTTTCTGAGACTGTGATTGGTATTATGTCGCTATTTCCGCTTAATCTTGGTATTTCCAAGTTAAATACGTAAAAGCTTTCTCCATAAATTTCGTGACTGAATTTTTTCTCTCCTGTAACTTTACCTACTAGTGTTAAGTAGTTGTTTTCTAAATAATTTGTATCCAATTTCTTTTCCTCCCTATTTTTTTATTTATCGGATGTTTCTTTATGTCTTTATTTTTTGTATTTTTTTCTTTACGCACGTTTACCTACGTTTTCTATTATACAACATTTTTTCGGTTTTGTCTACATAAAAAGTTAATTTTCTTCAAAAAAGTTAGATTTTTCCTATATTTCATCAATTATGGGATAGTTATATATTAAAAATATGATATATAAAATTAATATTTCATAATTTTTTAACTTAGTTCCTTCTTTAATTTTTACTAGTTTTTCCCCAACTTCGATTGATTTTTCTTTATTATCTTTGATGTTTCTTTGTACATATATCAAAATATCTCTATCTTTTATGCTTGATACCGTTACTGTTGCTTTTTGGTTTAGCCCATATGTTATAATCTCTTTTTTTGCTTTCACTTCTAAGTTATTTTCTATGTTTAGGTCTGTGTTGATAAATACATATTTTGCATTGTTGCATATTTGTTCTATTATTTCTTTTTCTTGCTGAAAGTCTTCTAAATTTGTGTCTATTATTAGTGTTTCAAATTTTATGTTTTTGATATTTTTTATGCTTTTTTTGTTGATGTGAATTAGATTAATATCTTCATTTTTTAGTTTTTCTTTGATATTTTCATAACTTTTACATTCTGACATTATTCCAATAAAAATCATTTACTATCCCCTTAAATGTTTTATATTTGTATTATTTACTTTTTTACCATTTTTATACATTTAATTTTGATTTTGTTGCCCAGTAGAGTTTAATATTTGTGTTCCATTTGCATTTATTGTGTAATTTTCTTTATATATTAAATCTGAAATTGTTACTACTTCCAAACCTTTTGCTTTTATATTTTTTATCAACATATCTAGGCTTTCAGCAGTATGCTTTGTTCCGTTGTGACTAAGTATGATGTCCCCTTCTTTTATCTTGTTTTTTAATCTATCCCACATTTGGTCTCCACTTAGCCCTGTGTAGTCTAGGGTATCTAAGTTCCATTGTATGCAGTAATTTTTCTCATCTTGTACTGCTTTTACAACTGTATTGTTGTATTCTCCATATGGAGCACGATATATTTTGTTTTCGTTTCCTGTTATAGCTTTTATTTTTTCGTTTGCTTCTCTTATCTCTTTTACATTCTGTTCATAGCTTAAATTGTTTACGTGTGGATGTGTGTTGCTGTGACTTGCTATTTCGTGTCCTGCTTCGTGCATCTTTTTTGCTGCATCTGGAAATTTGTCTATCCAGTCTCCTACCATAAAGAATGTTATTTTTGTGTTGTTGTTTTTTAGTACTTCTAGTATTTGGTCTATGTCGTCTGCGTTCCACGCACAGTTCATTGTGAATGCTACTTTTTTCTCACTTGTTTGCACATTGTATATTGGTAGTAGCTTTTGGTTGTTTGTTGCTGATGTTTCTATTGCGTTGCTGTCGTTTAGTTTTATTGTGCTTGCTACCCCAAATAGAATTACTACTGTTAGTACTGAGACTATGTATGTGTATATTTTTTGTTTGTTGAATATTATGAACATAAAAATACCTCCTTAAGTTCATCTTCTTTCCATTGTATGCTTTTCCTAAGCAGAAAATAACCTTGATTTATGAACAAAGAAAAAAGCTGTCAATAAAATAACCTTTTGACAGCCTTTTTTATATTTAATTAATCTTAGTCATATAACTCATAGTTACGGTAATTTCCAGTAGAATTATAGTTACCATTCAAAGTGTCTGAAATTCCTGCTGCTACTCCTGCTATAAATACAATTACTATAATAGCAATAGAGATAAATAATCCAATAGAACCTGTTACTAACCCTGCTATTGCCATTCCCCTTTCTGTTGATTTAAGACCTAATATACCAAATATAATAGCTACAATAGCACATGGTATAGATATGTAAAACACGCAGAATAATACTAATGCAATAATTCCTAATACCATAGATGCAATACAAAATCCTTTTCTGTCTTTTTTAGGTTCTTCTACTTTTTTTGTTTGTTGTGTTTTTTCTTCTGTATTATTGACTTTTTTTACTTCTATTAATTCTTTTTTCTCTTCGTCCATATTAATCTCTCCTTTCCCCTATATTTTTATTATACTATTTTTTCTCTTCTTTTACAACAAATTTCGAATAATTGTATAGATTATAAGTACAACTGCAAAAATTATGACATACCAATACTTTGGATATATCCATGTACCTATTTTTTTCTCTTTATTTAAGTTAACTATATATACAAGATTAAATATTAATAAGTATATTATTCCTATAAAAAATACCATATGTGAGCAAAATGCTTGTATCCAATTCCCTTTTAATAAATATATCAAACACCTAGTTCCTCCGCAGGCTGGACAAAGTACTCCTGTTTGGCAGTATACCCAGCATTGTGGTATTAAATTTATATATGTAGAATTAACAAAACTATATAAAATGATAAAAATTATAATTTCAATTAATATTATAAAAATTTTTCTTTTCTTCAAGTTTATTTCCCCTTCTTTTCTATTATACAAAATATTTTTTAGAAATACTAGACAATTTTTTCAACTTTATGCGTTTTTCTTCATATGATATATAAAGTAACTTAAGAGTTACGAAAAAGAAAGGAATGAAAAAATTATGGAAATGGATAATAAAAAAGGTTATTGCCCAATCCTTGATATAGACGGAGTAATATCAGGAGGAAAACAATTTGACTTAGACATCACTTTACCAGAAGATAACCGTGATGTAATTTATGGAGTTGTAAAAAACTGCTTTAAAGAGCCAGTTGACAACGCTGTTGTTAAATTAATAGAAATCGTTTGTGAGCACGGAAAAGAAGAAAGAAGACCAATCGGTCATACTTTCACAGATAAAGAAGGAGAATTCGTATTTGGACCATTATGTCCAGGTAGAGAATATGCTCTTCAAATTTGGGTAAATGATACTAAAAAAATTAAAATATGTGCAAAATGTCATCATGAAGGTAAATGCTTAAAAGGTGATAAACATGATAAATGTGATTGTTTCTTAGATTGCAAAGATGATTGCCATGATAAATGTCATGACAAATGTGATAAAGATATGAGACCGTTAGATGCTGCTGATTTTGTAGAAGCTGAAATTTAGTTATAAAGATTTTTGCCTTCCTATAAGATTTAAATTATAACTAAAAGCAGGTATTGAGCTTGAAATAAGCCTAGTACCTGCTTTTTATATTTCTACATAATTCCCATTCTTCTTGCCATTTGTCTTCCTTTTTTAGTTAAGGCTCTTTTATTTACCATACCACTTTCTGCACATAACATAACAACACCTGTTGTTATTAATCCACCTATTACAACACCTTTTACAAACTTCATAAAACTCACCTCTCTTTTTTATTTATTATTTATAATTTTTACTATTTTTATACTCTTTTGTAATGGAATATATTTCATTTAAGGCTACTAATGCTAAAAAAGCACCAAAACATTTTCTTAAAATATCAACATTAATATGAACCGAAATTTCCGCACCAATAATTGCTCCTAATATTCCAAAAATGGATATAATAATTGCTAATTTTAAATTAATATTTTTATTTCTTATATTAACAATAATTGCAACAAGCGAAGTTGGAATGAAGAAAATCAAATTAGTTGCTTGTGCCATATGCTGTTCTATCCCCATAAAAAATGTTAAGCAAAATATAAGTATTGTTCCTCCACCCATTCCTGTACCACTTACAATTCCTGATATAATGCCAATCAAAATTTCCATACTTTCCTCCTCGGGACATTTGGGGACGTTTCCTTTTGGACATTTTGTCCATTTTGGGACACATCTACTTTTATCTTGTTATCATTTTAAATGATACATAAAATAGAAATACTGTAAATGCAATTTTAAGTACTCTTTTGGGTAATTTCTTTAATAGAGTTGCTCCTATATATCCACCAATTGCGCCTCCGATTGCGCATAGTATTGATATTTTCCAGTCTATATAATTTCCTTTATAGTAGAAAAAACTGCTAGTTATTACCATTGGCAATATACAAAATATTGATGTTCCCCTTGCTTTGGTTTCGTCTTCTTTTAGTAGATATATTATAGCTGGTACTAGTATCATTCCACCACCTGTTGAAAATAGTCCGCAGATAATTCCAGCTAAAATACCTATTATTGATTTTTTTACCATTAAAATTAATCCTGTTTTTATATATCGGCTTTTTTAGCCTTTATTTTTTTACAAGATTTTACCTCCTGACAATTAATAAAAACCTACTTTCTTTTAGTAGGTTTTCCATTTTTTTATTTTTTATCCAATTTTATCTCAAAAACATCAGTCAAATTTATAGTATTTTGTTCCTAGCATTTGGTCTGGCAAATATTGTTGCTCTACGTAATGCCCTGGGAAGTCGTGTGGATATAAGTAGCCTTCGTTATATCCTAATTCTCTCATTTTTTCTACTGGTGCATTTCTTATGTGCATTGGAATTTCTCCTGTGTCTTTGTTTTTTACATCACTTAAAGCTGCGTCTATTGCTAAATATGCTGCATTTGATTTTTTTGATGTTGCTACATATATTGCTGCTTCTGATAGTATTATTCTTGCTTCAGGCATTCCTATCATATGTATTGCTTGCATTGCACTATTTGCAACTACTAATGCATTTGGGTTTGCCATTCCTACATCTTCTGCTGCACATATGGCAATTCTTCTTGCTAAAAACATTGGGTCTTCTCCTCCGTTTAATGCTCTTGCTAGATAAAAGACTGTTGCGTCTGGGTCTGAACCACGCATTGATTTTATGAATGCACTTATGTTGTCATAGTGGACTTCTCCGTTTTTGTCAAATATTGCTTTTCTAGTTTGTATACTGTTTTTGATTACTTCGTCTGTTATATGTATGTATCCGTCTTCACTCATTGCGGTTGTTAATGTTGCTACTTCTAATCCATTTAGCGCTGTTCTTACGTCTCCATTTGATATTCCTGCTAATTTTCTTAGTGTTGTTTCTTCTATTTTTATGTTATATTCTCCGTAATCCGTCTTTTCTTTCTAGTGCGTTTTTTAAAATTTGATAAATATTTTCTTCCGTTAATGGTTCTAGTTTTATTACCATTGACCTTGATATTAAAGCTTTGTTTACTTCAAAGTATGGATTTTCTGTTGTTGCGCCTATTAATATGACTGTTCCATTTTCTACAAATGGTAGTAATGCGTCTTGTTGTAGTTTGTTAAATCTATGAATTTCGTCTATGAATAATATACTTTTTCCAGCAGGATTTAACATAAAGTTTTTTGTTTCTTCCACTACCTTTTTGATGTCTGCAACTCCTGATGTTACTGCATTTATTTTGTAAAATTTATATTTTGTTGCTTCACTAATAACCCTTGCTAGTGATGTTTTTCCACAGCCGGGTGGTCCAAATAGTATTATACTAGATAGCCTGTCTGCTTTTATTGTTCTATATAATATTTTGTCTTTGCCTAATACGTGTTCTTGCCCAACATATTCTTCTAATGTTTTGGGTCTTACACGAAAGGCTAATGGCTCATTTGAGTTCATATTTATCCCTCTTTTTTGTTTATCTTCCTAATAATTTTAGTCCTATTTTGATTAATTCTTCTGTTGTTTTATCTTGAATTTCTGCCTTTTCAAATGCCTTGTCTATTTCCTTTTTGTTATATCCTAATACTTGTAGTGCCGCTGTTGCTTCTTCTATCTTGTCCCTATTTTCTATTGCTTTTTGTAATTTTGTTGGCTCTTTATTTTCTATTTGATTTTTTATTTCTTCTACTTGTTGTTCTTTTTTCATTTTGTCTTTTAATTCCAAAATTATTCTTTTTGCTGATTTTGGTCCTATTCCTGGAATTCCAGTTAGTGTTTTTACGTCTTCTGCTATTACTGCTAACGCAAATTCTGACGGTTCACATACTGCAAGCATTGCTAATGCCGTTTTTGCCCCAACTCCGCTTACTCCAAGTAATAGCTCAAACATTTTTAGTTCTTCTAATGTATTAAACCCGTATATGCTGATGTCATCTTCTCTTACTCTGTAATATGTATGTACTTTTACGTTTTCTCCTATGTTGCCTAATTTTTCTATTCCTACTTCTGACATAAATATTTTGTATCCTAGACCTCCTACATCTATTACTACATATTCTGTCATTTTCATTTCTAGTGTTCCTTTTATATATGCAAGCATTTTTCCTCTCCTTTTAAACTTTTGGATTTTAAAGATGTGTCCCAAAGTGGACAAAATGTCCAAAAGGAAACGTCCCAAATTGTCCCAAATATTATGTGTTATAGAAGTATGTTGCTTCTAAATCTGCTTCGTGTGTAAGTAATGCGATTGGGTATTTTGTATAACTTGCTCCAATTGCATTGTAGTTTTCTTTTGGCTCTGTATATCCCATATGCCAACGGATTGAGTATTTTTCTTCTGGTGTTAATTTTAGGTATTCTGTTATCATCATTACTGATTTTTCTCCATGTCCATATGGTATTGTGTCATCTACTGTGTAATATGGTACTTTTTCCCATACTCCTAGTGCATTTTTTGCGTTTCTGTAATCTACTTTGTAAAAGTTTGTTTTGCATATGTCGTGTAATAGCCCTATTAGTATTATTGATTCTTCTGGGATGTTTATGTCCATTATGCAGTTTTCTACTTTGTGTTTTAGTATTTCATATACTTTTATGCTGTGTGCTACTAGCCCACCTTCTACGTTTCCGTGAAATCTTGTGCTTGCTGGTGCTATGAAGAAGTCTGATTTTTCTAGGAATTGTATTAGTTCTTCTATTCCTTCTCTTTTTACTTTTCTTAATATTTCTAAAAATTGTTCTTTCATTTTTTATCACCTATTCTATTTTTTATTTTACTTGCTCATTATATCTACTTTGTTTTGAAATGTCAAGAGGTTTTGCAAACATTTTTTTGCGCTTTTCTCCATTATATTTATTACTTTTTTCTTCTAATAATTTAAAATTACAACTTAAATCTTTATAAAATCTCGTCATTTTATTCTTATTGTTTTTAGTAACTATACTATAAATCTTTGTTGCCTTTTCCATAATTTTTTTCTTGTTTTCAGGCTTATTTATATATGAATATTGTTCTGAAAGTAATCTCTTATATCCATAGCTTTTATTTTTTACGTCTAATAAATATACACTTTCCTGTGGTACTGGTATCATATCTGAAAATCTAATTATACCCAAGTCATTTTTTGTCTTAGTATTTACAATTTTAAAAAACGTCAAGTTGTCTTTATATGTTTTATGTTTTTGTTTTGGAGAAAATAATGGTGCAAAATAATAGTGTTCTTCAACAATAATTACAACTCCTATGTACGGCCTTTTTTCATTTTTATTATAAGCAATATGTGTATCAAATTGACTTAAATATTTAATATAATCATCATCTATAATATAAAAATTTAGCTTTCCTATTCTTATTTTTTTAATATCTTTCATTTATTCCTCCATGCTACAAATATAGGGGATACTTTGCAGTACCCCCTATAAAAATTTTTCTGGAAACTCGTTTATAGTAAACTAAAGGCTCGTTTCTAACCTAATGTTCAATAGGATATTCGTTTATAGAATTTACATTCTATCGGCTCATATCTAACCTAATGTTTAATTTTGCACTTGTTTATGAAATTAATCAAAGGCTTGTGCAACCTAATTTATTTGATAAATTAATTTATCAATCTTAGTATATTCATTATACCTCATTTTATTTACTAAATCAAGACTTTGCTCCAAAAAATTCTTAGTAAAGTTTATATCTAACTGATTGGAAATAGTTTGCTTCTTCTTACCTACGTGTATGTATTGCAAAATATGTCTGCTTTATTGCTATTATTTTTCTGTGTTGCCCTCATTTCAACGATTTTCCTGAGGTCAGGAAAATCGTCATATCCACTATTTTTTGCAGTCCAAAAAATTCTTAAAGTTGCATTCCAAAATTTTATATGATATATTTAAGAAAAAATCAAAAGGGGAATAAAAATGAACATAGGCATAGATATAGATGACACAATATCAGAAACATATGAAACATTTTTTACATATGCACAAAAATACATATTAGAAGATTTAAAAAGAAACATCGATATATCAGATAATGGAAAAATAGAACACTCATATCATTATGCAGATATGACAAAATTATCACAAGAAGAAAACACTCAATTTCTGAAAAAATACTTAGTGCCAGTATTTAATGAAACAAAACCAAAAGCATTGGCAGATAAGTACATAAACAAACTACAAGAAGACGAAAATCAAATAATCATAATAACATCAAGAAGAGAAAAATATAGAAATTTAACAGAAGAATGGCTCAAAGAATATAATATCAATTATAACAAATTAATTATGAACTGTGAAAACAAAAAAGAAGCCATAGAAGAAAATAATATAGATATATTTATCGATGACAATTTAAACTATTGTAAAGAAGCATTAAACAATAATAGAAAAGTATTTATGATGGACACAAGGCCTAACAGGAATTTAGAATTGCCAACAAATATTAAAAGAGTGTTTTCATGGGCTCATTTTTATAATGAAATTTGATAACAATATCGCCAAAACTTGAAAGTAGGAGATACATATGAAGATAATAAAAAAAATATTACTAATAATATTAATATTAGTACTACTTGCAGGAACATTCACATTTCTAATTGGATTTGGATACTATTCAAGCGTGTTAAAAGAAAAACCATTAACAGAGCGAGTAGACGCCATAACAAGCAAAGAACACTTTACTCCATATGACCAATTATCCAAAGACTATGTAAATGCCGTTGTCGCAGTTGAAGACCACAGATATTATGACCACGGTCCAATTGACCCAATAGGAATCGCAAGAGCTATGTACACAAATATACGTGATAAAGAATTTGATGAAGGCGGAAGCACTATCACACAACAAGTTTCAAAAAATATCATTTTTAATCAAGATAAAACTTTGATTAGAAAACTTGGAGAATTTTTTGGTGCTTTTGATTTAGAAAAAAATTATTCTAAACAAGAAATTCTTGCACTATATGTTAATTCGTCATATTTTGGCGACGGATATTATTGTATTTATGATGCAAGTATGGGTTATTACAACAAAGAGCCAAAAGATTTAACTTTGGCTGAGGCTTCTATGCTTGCTGGTGTTCCAAACGCACCTTCTGTTTATACTCCAACTGTTAATATGAAGCTCGCTAAAAAAAGACAGGCTCACGTTTTAAACAAAATGATTGAATATGGATATATTACTGAAAAAGAAGCCAATTCTGCAAAATATGATGAATAATTAGAAATGGGTGTTTTTGGGGACAGACCTTAAAAACACCCTTTTAATGTTTAATAATTCTTCAATTTAGCTAAAATGAATTTTGGGTGTTTTTAAGGTCTGTCCCCAAAAACACCCAAAGTTTTACATTATAACCTTAACATTGAAAATATTTCTACCGCCGTCAAGCCTAATAGCGCCATCAACAGGCACTCCGGTCGACGCTAACCTTAGAAACACCAGTAGATTTGCTGTTAGGATTTTCAACCCTAATATTATAAATACTATCCTTCCATTTATACTGAATTTGATACTCTTTCCAATCCTTAGGGATACATGGTTCAATTTTCATATAGCCATTTTCTATTTTTAATCCCAAAATGTTTTCTATTCCAGCTTTATAATACCAGCTACTAGAGCCAGTGTACCAAGTCCAGCCGCCACGGCCACCAAGGTTGCCAGCGCCATAAATGTCTGCTGCCACTGCATATGGTTCCACTTTGTATTTTTTGCTTGCTTCTTTGGTTCTGCTGTGTTCTATTGGGCTTATCATTCGGTATAATTCTAGTGCTTTGTCTCCAAATCCAAGTATACTCATTGCGATTATTACCCAACAGCTGGCGTGTGTGTATTGTCCGCCGTTTTCTCTAACTCCTGGCAAATATGCTTTTATATATCCTGGTTCTAGTTTTCCTTTTTCAAATGGTGGATCTAATAGTTTAATTATTCCGTTTTCTTTGTCTACTAGGTGGTTTTCCAAGCTTTCTATTGATATATATTTTTTGTCGTTATCTCCTGCGCCTGATATGATACTCCAACTTTGGGCTATGCTGTCTATTCTACATTCGTCATTTTCCATACTTCCCAAGATATTTCCGTCGTCCATAAATGCTCTTTTATACCACCTGCCGTCCCAGCCATTGGTGTTTAATGCTTTTTTCAAGTTTATTTTGATTTCACTATATTTTTGTGCTCTGTCGACGTCTCCCTTTTCTTCACATATTGGTATGAATTTTTCTAAAATTGCGTATAGGAAGAAGCCTAACCAAACACTTTCTCCACGGCCTTTGTTTCCAACTGTGCTAAATCCGTCGTTCCAGTCTCCTGAGCCGATTTTTGGTAGTCCGTTTTCTCCAAAGTTTAAACTTCTGTCTATTGCTTTTACACAATGCTCGTAAATGCTTTCTTCATATGTGGTTTTTTCATATTTATCATATCTTTCATCTTGATTTTCTTGTAATTCCGCTCCTTGTAGATATGGTGTTTCTATTTCTAAAATGCTCTTATCACCTGTAAATTCAATATATTCCAAAGTTACATATGCTAGCCATAACAAGTCGTCCGAAAATCTAGTTCTAATTCCTCTGCCATTTTCGTCGTGCCACCAATGCTCGACATCTCCTTCTTTAAATTGATGCTTGCTGTGTTTTATTATTTGATTTTTCATAATGTTACTATCTAAATATTTCAAGCCCAAAGTGTCTTGCAATTGGTCTCTAAATCCATATGCTCCGCCAGATTGATAATATCCGCTTCTTCCATATAACCTACTTGCCAAAGTTTGATAACTTATCCAGCCATTTAAAAGAATGTTTACAGATTCTAGTGGAGTATAAACTTGTAGCCTTCCGCAAAATGTCTTTCCACCAATTCTTACATCTATTTAGTTCTTGCTTACAGTTTGTTATTTTACTAAATTTATATGCTGTATTCTTGCAATCCATTAAGCTTTCTTCAGCACCTAAAACAATTGAAATTTCTTGACTTGCGTAACTTTCCAGCTCAATTTCTACTTCATAAGCAATACAAGTTTTTTTGCCTAATCCACTGTCATTGTTTAACCTTATCTTTCTTATTCCTTGTGGGTCTGAAATTCCGCCATTTCCTAAGAAGAAGTTTTTATCACCTGTATATGAATTGATTTTTTCACTACAAGATACATAAACCATATTGCCCAAGTCTTCTGTTTTGTACAAATTTTTGGCATAGATTATATTGTTATTTGTGTCTAAATTTGCTTTTATATATTGATTTGTCTTTATTTCATCTTCACCTAAAACTGGTTTTATATAATAATACAATTTAAGCTTTTTCCTATTTGGAGTTGTATTTTTCAAAGTCAAAATACTAATTTTGCAAGAATCTTCTCTTGGCACAAACATTTCAATTTCTTGTTCAACGCCATCACTTTTATGAATATATTTGCAATATCCAAAACCATAAACAACATTATAATTATTATTGTCTGGCATAGGGTTTAATCCCAAAGACCACGCTTTTTTATTTTCCATATCCTTCAAATAGATTACTTCGCTTGGGATGTCGTAACTAGGGTTATTTTCCCAACTTGATACTCTATTTAATCTACTATTTTTATACCACGTATATCCCCCCATATTTTCTGTTACAACACTACCAAACTTCTCATTTGCTAAAATATGACTCCAAACAGTTGGTAATCTTTCTTGCTTATTAACCTTAATCAAATACTCTTTTCCGTCTTCAGAAAATCCGCCATATTCATTATAATACTTTAATTTCTCTTTATTTTCTAAAATATTTATATCGTCATTTTCCTCATCTAACAGCCCTATTCTTGTCTCATCTTCCCCAATATCCTTATATTTTTCTAAATATTCTTCTTCTAAATCACAAATTGCATTTTTAAGTCCACCCTTGCTTCCGTCTATTTTTATTGCAGCTAAAAATTCAAGCAATTCTATGTCTGGCCTAGCTATTTCTCCTTTTGATAAACTGAATATTCCGCCTTTTATATTTTTTAAATATGACATATGATTATTTAAAATTGCACCTTCAATTTCTTCTCTCACATAGTTTTCGTAACTGTGCTTTTCCTCATCTAAAATTACCAATTCTGTTTCGATATTTTTAGTTCTAAAATATTCATAAGCCTTCAAAACTTCTTTAATTACATAGCTTTCATTCACATCTTTTATTTTTAATAAAATAATTGGTAAATCGCCCGATATTCCATATTTCCAAAGCTCGCTTTGTCGATATTCTTGTTTCGTGCTTTGTTTCATAAAAGTGCTTTTCACAGGATTGTCAAAGATTATATATGATAACATTTTTTGGTAGATTTCTATTTCTTTTCCTTTTACTCTTAAATATCTGCTTTCTGCTTCAACTCTTGCCTTTGAAAGTTCAAATTCTGTTTTAACATTTTCAAAAGATTGATATTTCTTATTGTTTTCTTTTACTTTATCTAACTCTTCACCAACACTTAAAACTAAATCTATAACAACCTCTTCATTAGGTTTAACCTTAACCGTTCTTTTTAATGCAACAATTGGCTCTGTTACTAATCCAATTTTTTTAGAAAGTGGAATTGAATTCTTAACCATCACTGGTATTCCTAAATTTCCTCTTCCAATAAACTTATCTTCATTAATTTCGTACTCTAAATCCCCAATTGTTTCACTATTTGTGGATAAACTTGCCGCTAAATACATTTCTTTGCAATTTGCTTCTCTCTGTTTTCTTTTTACAATTAAACTTCCTGTTTCTTCATCAAAACTATTTATCAAAAATAGATTATTAAATGCTGGGTGTGCATAGTCTTGCTCTTTTTTTGATAATACTGGCTCAAAATATGATGTTATTTCTAAAATTTCTTCTTCATTTCCGTAGTTTTCTAAAATCATTCTTCTCAGCTCTACTGGCTCATTTGAGCTTACTGTCGTTTTGATTTTTGTTTTGATATTTCCTTCTAAAATTTCTTGTTCGATTTTATCTGGCATAAAACTTACTTGATAATTGTTCTCTTTTTTCTCATTGAAATTATAATTTGAACTCCAAATTTGTTTTGTTTTTATATTTTTAACAGTAAATAAAATCCCTTGTGGGTAGTCATCTGTTGGCTTAAATCTGTTTATATAAATATCTTTGTATTTACTAACTCCTTGGCCCTTCTGATTTTGTGCAACCACGTAATTTTCATTTGAAATTACATTTCCAGTTACTAATCTTTCGTCAATATTTGTATAAGTTGTTTGAATATAATTTTCGTAATCTGTATATTTTAGTTTTTCCACTTTTTCCTTATTTTCTTTTGTAATTATTGAAAACTCTGGCATTGTTTCTTGTAATAATATGCTTACTGCCTCCATTTCTGGGTTTTCAATAAATCTTTTTTGTAGAATTTGATTGTTAAATAAATTGTTTATTGATAGCAATATAAGTCCCTGATGATGTGCCATATACGTTTTTACAACACTTGACGTTTTTCCCTTTTCTACTCTTTCTGGTGTATAATCTATTGACTCGTAAAATCCAAACTTGTCGTACATTCCTTCTTTTTCTAATATTTTCAAGTTATCTATTTCATCTTCGGGGGTGTCACTGATAGCTAGAATTCCTCCATAACTTGATACTACAAGTTCATCTGCAAGTCCACGTTTTAGTCCAAGCCACGGTATTCCAAATGCTTTATATTGATAATTTGCTTTTAAATCTTTTACATTAAATGCCGCTTCTGATATCCCCCAAGGAATATTTAGCTTTTGGGCATATTCCTTTTGGCTCATTATCATAAATTTGCAAGATTCATCTAACAAACTTCCTTCATATTTTGGAATGTTGATATTTGGCATTAAATATTCAAATGCTGTTCCTGACCATGAAATCAAACCTTTATATTTTCCAAGTGTTGTCAAAGTTCTACTTAAATGATTCCAATGTTTTGCTGGCACATCTTTTTTTGCTATTGCAACCAAACTTGCCTGTCTTGCTTCTGATGCTAATAAATCGTAATATGAGTCTGTCAATTTGTTCTCTTCTATATTAAATCCAATTGAAAATATTTGTTGCTCATAATTGTAAAGAACTGAAAAGTCAGTATTTCCAATCATCTTGTCTACTATTTCTACTAATTCATTTTCTTTCATTTCTTGCAGAAAAGTTTTTACAACATACAAATATCCCACAAAATTTCCACTATCAACTGTTGAAATATATCGCGGTATCAGCGGTTCTTTTGTTTTAATTTGATACCAATTGTATAAATGCCCATTCCATTTTTGTAGGCTATCAACTGAATAAATTATATTTCTTAATAGTTCAATTGCTTTTTCCTTTTTTATATATTGCAAGTCATATGCTGATATTACTGCAAGCATTGATAATCCTATATTTGTAGATGATGTTCGTGGTACTATTTTTTCTCTTCTATCTTCTTGATAATTATCTGGAATTAAAAAATTGTTTTCCTTTGTTAAATAAGTTTCAAAAAAGTCCCACGTTCTTTTCCCAATTTCTCTTACATATTCTTTCTCTTCTTTATCTAATCTTTCTATTGCAGTAATTTTATTTAACTCTCTACTTATATACCACATTGCAAATGGAGTAAATACCCACCAAAATCCTAAAATAGTTAGTGTTATGCTATATTTTGCTATTCCTATTCCAATTGAAATTAATCCAATTAAAACATTTATTGCCATTTGGTTATAATATGAGCCTATACTTGATTTTGCCTGTTTTTCTGCCTCCTCTGATGTCATCCATTCTAATAAATGCTTTTTAGAAATATTCTTTCTATATGAAGTTTTTACAATTGCTTTTGCTGACATATATGCCTTATATGGCAAGCAACCTAATGTTAAAACAGCTCTTAGAAAAATTCCTTTTGCACCCGAAATTTTAGGTGTAAAATTCTTTTGCTTTTGCTCCCCTTCTTTTTTGAAAATCAACATATTCAAAAATTCTAGTAAAAACGGAAAAATTGCAACAACTACCAAAGTCCAAATTATTCCAGTAGCTTTTTTGCCATTTAACAGCCCCATAATAGTTGCATATATTCCAGCTACAACTATACTAACTTCTAGTAAACTTCTTCTTAAATTATCAAATATTTTGTATTTTGAAAGTAAATTTAATGGACTACTTTTTCTAAGCCACGAAGTAATTTGCCAGTCTCCCCTTATCCACCTGTACAACCTGTTCATAAAACTGTTGTACTTTGTTGGATATCCGTCCATAAGTAAGATATCTGAAACTAGTCCACAACGAAGATAACATCCTTCTAATAAATCGTGGCTAAGCACTGTATTTTCAGGAATTTGGTTTTTCATAACTTTTGAAAATACATCTACATTATAAATTCCCTTTCCTGTAAAAATCCCTTCTTTGAAGTTATCTTGATAAATATCTGATATTGCATTTGTATAGGAATCAATTCCTCCTGCGCCTGCAAAAATCTTTGTAAATAGGCTTTTATAGCTAATATCTAAATTAACTCCAACCCTTGGTTGCATTATTCCATATCCGTCTACCACAATGTTTTTAACTGGGTCAATTTTTGGTTTATTTAAGATGTGCTCCATTGCCCCAATTAGCTCAAAAGCCGAATTTAATATCAAGTCCGTGTCTGCGTCTAGTGTAATTACATATTTTATATTTTTAATTAGATCTTTGTTATTTTCTATTGTGTTTTCTCTAAATGGATTTTTTATATTCCCCAAAATATACTCATTAAGCTGATTTAGCATTCCCCTTTTTCTTTCCCAGCCTAAGTAAGTGCCTTCACTTTTATTTAAAAGTCTTTTTCTATAAATAAAATTGAATATATTTTTACCATATTTTTTGTTTAGTTCTTCTATTTGACGTTTTCCTTCTTCTATTACTTCTTTGTCATGTTCTTCTTCTCTATTTAAACTTTCACTACAATCTCCAAGTAGTGTAAAATAAAGGTTCTCTGATTTATTTGCTAAATAATACACTTCTAATTTTCTTGTTAACTCTTGCACCTTTTCCCTTGTCTTTATAATTGTTGGTATTACTACCATTGTACTACTTTCTTTTGGTATTCCATTTTGAAAATCTAGTTTTGGTATTAGCTTTGGTTTTACTGTTTTATTTAAAATATATTGTATAATTTGAATTACAATTTCTGACGCTGGAATTAAAAATAGAATTGCTGAAACTAGCCATAACCATACATTTTCAGTTGGTTTTGCAATTAGCAAACTAAAAATTGCTGATAAAACAATACTAAGTACTGCCACTCCAAAAACATATAATTTTGTTTTATCCTTTGGGCTCATTTTACTTGAATTTTTGATGTTTAGAGTTTTATATAATTCATTTTCTCCTTTGCCAATTAAATAGTAACCAATATGTGCTTCTTTGCTTGTGGCTTCCTTTGTTGTAGCTAGTTCTAGTATTTTTTTTGTAATATAAATTTCTGATATTTTTGTCTTTTTTGATATTTCTTTTATTTTATTTCTGTAAAACTCTTTTGTCTTGTTGTCCATTTTTTCGTAAACATTGCTTGGGTCCTGTTTAAGTAGCTCTTCTACTCCATTTATTTTTTCGAATATTTCTAAAAAGTTAATTCTTTGTATCTTTTTTATACTTATTATGCTATTTCCTATTGATACTTTTCTTACAGCTATATCAAAATGTTCTTTTTTTATTGCTTCAGATACTGTTGTTCCTGTCAACTCCACTGTTTCTTCTAGTGCTGTTAAATAGCTTGAACCTTTTTTTCCATATCTTTTTAAAATATATGACATATATTCAACAAAAGAATATTGCATATCTTCTAATAGGCTTTTTTCTAGTGTTTTTCTATTATTGTTTTTAAATGTTAAATCTGCTTTTGGTTTGTTTTCAACAAGTCTTTCTACTATATTTTCTGCTCTATATTTCTGCATTTGGGAAATATAAATTTTCTCGCATATTTCTCTTATATTTTCAATTATTGCTATTTGCAAGAATAGCCCTATATTCCATATTTCTTCCATACTTAGGTTCTTTTTAGTTTGATAACTTGCTAAGTAGTCTTCTAAATCTTTTCTTTCTATTTTGTTGTCTGTATATGCTACAATTTCAGATGCTAAAACATATATCCTTGCAACCCCTTGATATGGTCCATTTGCTATTCCTAAAAAATTTCTATATTTTTTTAGTGGCAATTCTTTTTGTATTTGCTTTACTGTTTCTTCTATTATATATAAGTTATCTAACAACCATTCTCCTGCTGGGTGTATGCTTATTCCAAGTTTTAGGTGCTCATTTAGTAAGTCATATACTTCTCCGTATTACTTTGTAGTTTTCTAGCATTTGTGGTACTGGGTATGTTTCTTTGCTTGATTTGTTTACTAGATTGTGCCCTGATGCTATTTTTTGCAAGTGATTTTCTAGTTGCTTTTTGTCTAATGGCGCTCCACTTATTTTTAATATTTTGTTTGTGTTCAAAAAAATTCACTCCTTGCCAATATGTTTTATACATATTGTTTGCAAAGAGTGGTAATTTTATACATTTATATTTTTTATCTTTCAAAGTCGTCTTCTTGTTGTTTTTGTTGCTCTTTTTTTGCTTCTTTAACTTCTTTTACTCTTGTTGGTTTTAATTCTATTTTTCCGTTTTCATATTCTATTTCTGATGCTGCCATTTTGCTTGTTTTATCTAAATATTTTTTTCCATATTTTATTAAATCTGCTTTACTTGTTAATCTTTGTTCTGCTTGGTCATTATAAGTCATTAGCCCTGCTAAATCTCTTATTGAGTTTGCCATTTCATTTGACATTTCGCTATTTCCATATTTTTCTCCATTTACTGTAATACTTTCTTCTGTTCTTCCTTTTTCTGTTGTACTTACCTCTGTAAATAGAGTGATATCTTCTTTATTTGCATTCATTGTATTAGCTATTTTTGTTTTTTGCATATCCATATTAAGAGATTCTAAATTTTCTAAACTTGCTAGTAATTCATACTCTGTTGCACTTTCGTTGTCTAGCATTTGCTTTATTTCTTCATATTGATTTTCTTGTTCTTGTGTTATTTTTAGTTGTTCTACTGTTTTGCCTATTTCTTTTGCTTCTTCTAGTGTTACTTCTTTATTGTTTTGCCATTGTCCAATTCCACCATATGCTGCTCCTGTGGCAAGTATAAGTAATCCTAATTTCTTTAATCTTTTAGGATTTGACCTTCTTTTTGTTTTTGCTATTTTATGTACTTCTTTTTTAGGTTGATTTGTTCTTAGTTTCATTACATCTAGTGGTTTTTCTTTTGGTTTAAATTGCATTATATCCAATTGTCTTCTATCTACCTTTAATCCATCTTTAAAACTATTACTCATTTTCATTCCCCCTATCTTTTTCTTTAGCTGTTTTACATGTACATTTATATTATACCACTTTTTGCTAAAAAATGCAAAAAGAAAGTAGGTCTCAATACCTGAAACCTACTTTAGACTTTTATGTCAGTGGCTCGCTTTTCTGCGATTGCCATTGTCATCAATGGTGAACCATTCACCATCTTTGTATGCACTTGCATATCCTGCAACGAATACACCAATGCGTTCAAATGTTGCAGGAACGACTTTGCCGTACATGTTTTCAAAACCGTACAACACCTTACCTTCATGCATTTCGCTGAAAATCTTAGGCTCTTTCCAGAAAAGCTTGCTCTGTTCTGCTGCATCTCTTGCTGCAGGGTTTTCCCATGTATATGACATAATTGTCTCCTCTTCCCATTCTTGGGGTATGGTTTTATTATAACACATTATGTGGATTATTGCAAGCTTTTGTAATTTTTTTCAATTCTTGGGTATTTAAAACAGTTTATTTCTCATAAAAATATGAAGTAATTCCATTATAAATTCCCCAAGCTAATCTATTTTGATACTCATCTTCTAACAATTGCTTTTCTTCTTCTGGGTTAGATAAAAAACCACATTCAACAATTGATATTGGAATTTCTACATGTTTCATAATATATACTGTATCTAATTTCATTGGTACTCTAGTATTTTCTTTTTGTATTGATTTATTCAAATTCTCTTGTATCTTTTTTGCCAATTTTGTACTGTCTTCGTTTCCGGATTTAAAAAAGCATTGCCAACCATAATATTGAGATTGTGGAATTTTGTTTAAATGAATTGATACAAATATATCTGCTGAACTTTCATTTCCTATTTTTACTCTATTGTGTATATCTGATATCTTTTTTTGCTTTAGTGTGTTTGCATCTAAATCATATATTGCGTTTTCATCTGAACGTGTTAATATTACATTACATCCACTCTGCTCTAACAAATTTTGTACTTTCAATGTTATTTTTAAATTTGTTTGTGCTTCTGTTGTTCCATTACTGCTTTGTGCTCCCTCGTCTGGCACTCCATGTCCTGCGTCTAGCACTACTGTTTTTCCTGATACTGGTGTCGCTGTTGTTTGTATGGTTTCATTGTCTGTTTTGTTTTGATTTGCTATGTTTTCATTTATTGGGTTTGTTTGTTTCATTGCTATTTGAAACGTGAATGCAAATATTGCTATTAGCATGCCTGCTGTTATTATTTTTATTCTTTTTTTATTGATTACTAACATATAAAAACTCCTAACATAAATATTATTACTATTATTTATATTAGAAGTTTTTTATTTTATTACTGTTTTTTAGATGTGTCCCAAATGTGCTATTTTCTTCTATCAATTGCATAACTGCTACCCATAACTGATTTAGCAGCGTGCTTAACCTGTGCTCCAACTTCGCCAATCTCAAGTATGTTATGAAATCTATCATCATCTGCCACAACCACACCTATTGAAAGTGATGTCAATGGAAATTTTTCTATAATTCCTTTTCTGTTTTCCACTTCAATGTAGCCATTTTCAAAGTCTTCTTCTGTAAAGAATTTTTTAACATTTGCATCAAAATATGCTAATATGTTTTGGCATAATTTTTCGCAGTGCGTTCCTGGTACTATTGCTACAAAGTCGTCTCCACCAATGTGCCCTACAAATGTGTTTTCTAATTCGTCACTGTGTACTAGGTTAACTATTGTTTCTGCTGTGAATTCTATTATTTGGTCTCCTTTTAAGAAACCATATACATCATTATATGCCTTGAAGTTGTCCAAGTCTAAGTATAGTACTGAAAATGCTTCTTTTCTTAATAGCCTTTTTTTCAATTCGGCATGTATCTGTACATTTCCTGGCAATCCCGTTAATGGACTTACTGTTCTATTGCTTGCTAATAGTCTGTTCAAATTTTTTACTGTGTAATACAGATATTTTTCGTCTACTGGTTTTTTTATGAAGAATTCCACCGATTGTTGCAATATTTTTATTCTGTGGTCTCTATCACTTTTTGATGATACTATTATTACTGGTGTTATTGTGTTGTCTTCGTCTTTTCTTATTTTACTACATAATTCGATTACGTCTCTATCTATTGCATCTTCGTTTATTACTATTAGTGCAGGTATATTTTTTAGAGCTATGTCTATTTGCTCTGTTTTTACACTAATAAATTTGAATTCTGGGTCGTTTTTAAATAATTCTCTAAATATTAATATTGAAGAGTCATCATCATCTATTATATAAATTTCTTGTATCATGATTTTGCTCCTTTATCTTTTACTTTTGTTTTATTATATCCATAACTATTTTATTTTTTCAAGTCTTTTTGCTTATTTTTTCTAAGTTCTGCTTTTTTGCTTAGGACTTCTGTTATTTCTTTAGTATTGATTGCAGGGAATGCTTTTTTTAGTCTGTATACATTTCTGTATAAATGTAATATTGTTCTGTTCTTCTTTTTGTTTAATTGTTCTACTATTTGTTGGATATTTTGTGTTGCTGTTTTTTTGTCTTCGTCTTTTTCTTTTGACATTGCTTTTACTTCTTTTAGCTTTTCTTTTATTTCTTTATTTATTTTTTCAATGCTATCTAATGTTCCCTTAATATTTTTTACTTTTATTATGCTTACTATTGTGTCTGTTATAAATACTATTGTTACAATTGATATTATATAGTGTAATACTGTTGCGTCAATATTTCCAATTATTTGTTGCATAAATGGGTGTATATAGTGAACAAATAGTATTCCTATTACTCCCCAACATATTGAGTTTGTTAGGCATACTCTTCCTTGTATATTAAATTTGTGGTCTGAGTAGTCCCAATATTTTGTATTAAATAGTTTTTCTAACAATACTCCAACTAGGTATTCCCATATTGACATTGCAAGTAGTGAAACTACAAATAATAGTAATATATGGTCTTTTAGCCCACTTAAGAATAAAAACATTATACATGCGCCTATTCCATATATTGGGCAAAATGGTCCTATTAAAAATCCTGTGTTTATTAGTTTTCTTTCTATTACTGACCTTACTACTGATTCCATTATCCATCCTAAAAATGAATATATTATAAAATATGTTAGTATTTCAAATATCATTTTTTCTCCTTCATTTTTAACAACCTCCCACATTTGTATTGTAGGAGGTATGTTGTTTGTTGATTATGTTTTATTTTCTGAACATTACTCTTGATTCTTCATATACTCCACTTTCATTGTATGCTCTTATTATTAGTTTATTTTCTCCTTCACGTAGTGGATATTTGTATTCAAATTCTTTTCTTTCTTCTTTTGAAGGAAATACCTTATCTAGGTCTAAGCTATTTCTTTCTGCATTTTCACTATCTTCGTTTATTATAAATTCTATTCTTTTTACTGCTTCTTCATCTGATGCTTTTATTACAAAGTTTTCTCCTGTTTCGTCTACTGTTACATCTAATTTTGGTTTTGTTACTGCTTTTATTTCTTGCTCTTCTGTCTCTGTGTTGTTGTCTATATCTACTACTATTAATGTTAATGTGTGTTGTCCTTTTGGTATTTCTATTGTTTTTTCTGCTTCATATCCGTCTAATTCTTCTTCTTTTTCTTCTTCGTCATCCCAACGGTATGTCATATATGCTAACTCTGTTTCTGATTCTATGTTTACTTTTAGGTCTGTTCCGTTTGCTTCTAGTTGTATGTCTATTTTTCTTTGTGCTACATAAGAGCTTTCATTTGTTGCTGTTTGCTCGTTTATGTCTTCTGCATATATTTTTAGTATGTTGTTGTTTCCTGATGGGATTTCTACTATTTGTGAAATTTCACTTCTTGAGTTTGTTTCTATTTCTATTGGCTCTTCGTCGTTCCAACTGTATGTTACTTTTGATAGTGGTTTGTCGTGTTTTATTTGTATTGTTACTTGTGTTCCTGCTGTTTGACTTGCTACTATTACTGGTCTTGTTGCTGATTTTGGTTCTGTTTTTCCTTTATACATTGAGTATGAGCCACTTCCTATTATTGCCATTCCAAATATTATCATTATTATAGCAAATATTCTTACTATTTTTTGAATTTCTATTGGTCCACTTGGACTTTTTCTTTTCTTTTCTTTTTTTGTGTTTTCTACACTTAATATTTGATTCAAAGTTTTTCACCTCTTTTGTTTTTTCCTTAAAATTATATCATATGGTGTTTTAATTGTAAATGTTTTGGGCATAAAAAATCGCAAGCATTTCTATATTTTTTGCTTGCGATTGTTTTATATTTAAAATTAGTTTTGTGCATATGGTAAAAGTGCAATATGTCTTGCTCTTTTTACTGCTGTTGTGATATCTCTTTGGTGTTTAGCACATGCTCCAGTTGTTCTTCTTGGTAATATCTTACCTTTATCATTTATGAATTTTTTTAGTTGTTCTGGATTTTTGTAATCTAATTCAAAGTTTTTATCACTGCATAATACGCATACTTTTTTTCTTTGTTTTCTGAATCTTGGATTGTAATCCTCATCATAATTTTTATTTCTTCTATTTTGTTTTTTGTCTGCCATTTTTATTTCACCCCTCTTTTTTAGAATGGTAGGTCATCACTTGAAGATACTTCGAAATCAGCTCCCATGTTTCCTGGTGCTGTATTGCCAAATGTGTTTTCAAATGCGTTGTTTCCATCGCCTTCTCTTTTGCTATCTGCAAAATATGCTTCTTCGGCTACTACTTCTGTTATGTAGTGTTTTGTTCCTTGGTCATCGTCCCAAGTTCTTGTTTGTATTCTTCCTATAACTCCTACTTGTTGACCTTTTTTAAAGTATTTGCTACAAAATTCTCCAAGTTTACTCCATGCTACTATGTTTATGAAGTCTGCTTGTCTTTCTTCTCCTTGTCTTACAAATCTTCTATTTACTGCTAGGCTGAATGATGCTACTAGTGTATTGTTTGTTTGTGTGTATCTTACTTCTGGGTCTCTTGTTAGTCTTCCCATTAATATTACTTTGTTCATTTTCTATCACCTTTCTTACTTTAAATAAAGGCCCCTATTTACTTTATTTAATTTTATTTTTTGTTTGCTAATTTACATTAGTCTTCTTTTCTTACTACGATGTATTTGATTATATCGTCTGTAATTCTGTAAACTCTTTCAAGTTCTGCTATTGAAGCTGGTTGTGCTTCGAAGTTGAATAGTAGGTATGTTGCTTCGCTGAATTTTTTTATTTCGTATGCTAGTTTCTTTTTACCCATATTTTCTACTGATTCTACTTTTCCGTTTTCGTTGATTAACCCTGTGAATTTTTCTTCTAGTGCTTTTAGTCCTGCCTCGTCTACATTTGGGTTAACAATGATTATACTTTCGTATTTGTTCATTATTTTCACCTCCCTTTGGATTTTTAACCTACATTTTCTGTAAGTAGAGATTTGAAAAATAGCCGTGCTTTTTTCAAAACATAGCTATTGTACCATATTTATTTACTTTTTGCAAGTGTTTTACCAAATTTTACTTTTTACAGATTTTGTTTTTTAAGTACCCTTTTACTTTTTGTTGAAATATGTTATTAGGTGCCCTATTGTTTCTTTATCTTCTTTGTTTAGTTTGTCATATCCTGATATTGAATATTCTAGGCTTTTGTTGTCTCTTATTTTTAGATATTCACTAAATATCTGATCTAATGATACTTTGAATAGGTTGCATATTCGTATTAGTACTTCATATGATGGTTTTGCTCTGTCTTGTTCTATGTCGCTTACATACCTTGCAGATACTTCTATTTCTTCTGCTAGTTTTTCTTGTGTATATCCATTGCTTTTTCTTATTTGTTGTAGATTTCTTCCTATTTTTATTGTGCTTGTTTTTCTCATTATTCTACCACCTATTGCATTTTTGATTATTTTATCAGATTTCTTCTTTTGCTTAAATGTAATGTTTTCGTGTTTTGTTGTATTCTATTTCTATTTTTCTCTTAGATATTTTTTTAGTAATTTGTCTAGTTCTTTTCTTTCTTGTTCTATTTCGTCTCTTTTTTCTTCGCTTTTTATCATTTCTTTTATTTTGTCTAGTCTTTCTTTTATCTCTTTTCTTAGTTTTTCCATTTTTATCTCTCCTGTTCTTTTTTCTTTAGTTTGCTTTGTTTTTTGCTTTTTTATTCTTTATATATTATTTTGTTGCAGGTGTCAAGTTTTATTTAAGGGTAAACTAGAAAATAAACTAAAAACAGCTAGGATTTCCTAACTGTTTTAGTATCTAAGCACATTTAAGAACAAAACTCTTTTCATGACCTTTCAAAGTGCAAGTTATTATAGGTTCTTTTGAGAATTGATATTTGTATCCTGGTGGATATGCAAGTTTTTTAAATTCTTCCATATTCAGCATTTTGCTATAGTATAGTACGTTTTCTCTTTCGTCTATTACTACTATATCTCCTTCTCTAACCTTTTGGGAATTAAGAACAATTATTGCTGCTATCAATTTTTCTTTATCCGATTTATCACTTCTTGCAATTTCCTGTAGATCCTGTTTAGTTTTTGCAGGTTTATACAGACTAACTTCTTCTTTTACTTTTGGTTTTGTCTGTTTAGTTGTCTTTTGGGCTTGATATTCCCTTCTCCTTTGTTTCTTAGATTTTTTCTGCATGTATTTTCTCCCTTCTAGGCACTAGCCGTCTTCCTGTTTATACAAGAATTACATGCTTTATAAAAATTGCATATTTATATTATAATACAATTTTATGTCGACATCAAGCTTTTTTTCTAAATTTCTATATTTTATTTTCTTATGCCATTTTTAATTTTTCTAGTTCTTTTCTGTCTATTTTGGCTATATCCATTATATCCTCATCTGTCATTTGCTTTTGTAGCATACCTTTTACCATTTGGGTTATCGCTTTTGCAATTCCTAATTTTTCACCACGTTCCTCACCACGTTTCTCTCCTTCTATCTTTCCTTTTCTCTCTTTATCTTCTAGTAATTCCATAAATAATTTCTCAAATTTCATATCTTCGTTTCCTCCTCTTTCTAATTTTTTTAAATATTCTTCTACTCCATTCGGTGTAATCTTTCTAATCTTATTTGAGTACTTAAGCATCAACGAAATATACTTGTTTTCTCCCACTGTTAATTCTTTCTTTGATATTTCGCTCATTACGCCTTCTAAGTCTTCTTTTGAGTTTATCTTTTCAAACAATAATGCCTTTGACATTCCTGTATTTTCCTTTATCAATTCTTCTTTTGCATAATCATTTATATCCACTAAATTGTATTTTGTATACTCAAATGCTTTAACTCCAAAAGTATCTATTTCTTCATATTTGTTTGGTATTTTCCATTTTCTATTCCCTGTATATAAAACTATTGGTATTATAACTGGTAAATTGCCTATTTCATTTTTGCCACTTCTAATTATATCTCTCATTAATTCCACACTATATTCTGTTATTCTCATCGGCATCTTATAATCTATCTGACTTTGATGTTCTATCATTATATATGCATTGAATTTTGGTATTTTATATATAGTGTCAGATTCTCTTTTTTCGAAATTTGATATTATGAATTCTTTGTTATATTTTTCAACATCTTTTTCTGTTAAATTTTGAAATTTATCAATATTTAAATATTTTTGTATGAATTTTATAAATTCTTTTTTGTCACTTAATATTTCTTTAAAAATTTTGTCTTTATATTGATGAATTCTTTCTTGTTCTTCATCAAAAACATATTTAGCTGTTTCTTCTCTTACTCCTTCTGGAAAACTTTTTGAACATTTTAAATAATCTGCATATGTAAATATTTGCATTATTTTTTCCTCACTTTCATTTTAATATGTTTTTATTTGTTTGTCAATATTTCTCCATTAGTAAATATACGCCTGTTTCTCTTATTTTCTATTAGTTTTCTTTTTCCATCGCCTTCTTTCTCTTTATTTTTTGTTTTCTGAGTTTTTGTTTAGATTTAAAAATCTTTGATTTTAAATGGTTGCAGATTTTTATTTATAATAAAATCTTGGCATTGACTTAAAATTATTCAATGTTTTTATACACAAAAAAGTATATATCGTCTGCACTTTTATTAATATAACAGATTTTATATACTTTTTCAATAGTTTTGCTTAATTTTTTCCAACTTTATCGATATATTGTGACAACGTTCATTAATTTTTGATTTTGCTTTTAACTTTCAAACGCTATCCCATCAATACAGTTCTCGTAAATAAATTGTTTTATCTTATCATTTTTGTTTGTTGTATAATATTCAGATAATAATATCGTAAAATCCTTTAATTTGCTATCTGGCACTTTTATTATACCACAACCATTCTCTATCATTATTTTATTAGCACATATTGTACTTGTTCTTTTATTACCATCCCAAAACAGTTGATTTCTCATTCCATATAACATATATTCAATTGCTCTTTCAGTCGCATTTTCGATTTTTAATATCTCTTCTATCTCTTTTTCAACTTTTTCTTTGTTTGGTATTTCTGGTATGTACTCTGTTCCTGTTATTTCTACATTTCCATTTCTTAGTGTTCCCCACGATATGCTTTCGTTTCTTGCAACACATTCATTTATTTTACATATTAATTTAAGTGTAAATTCTTCTTCTATATTATTTATAATATATTTCCAAGCATCTCTTAAATTTAAAACACATTGAATTTCGTCTATTTTTAGATTTGGTACATTTACTCCATCTAATATTGTTTTGGTCTCTGGGAATGTTATGTTTAAACCCTCCATTTTTGCATTTGCATATATATTGTCTACTAAGTTTCTCTTTGCTAAAAATATATTTTGTTCTAATGTTAGATTATATTTATTTTGCATATTCTTTTCTCCTCTTAAATTTTTTATAAGTATATCATACTTTTTTGTTTATTACTACGTTTATTCTATTAGAAATGCTGCATATAGTGGCACAGATTTTATATTATTTTCAAATCCAAAGTTTTTAGTAGAAATTCTTATTGCATATTTAGGCTTATACCTATTCATATAAATATTTAGGCTTTTACTTGACGTATTGTTGTTCGCTTTTACTTCTATTGGTATTATTCCGTCATCATTATATAGTAAAAAATCTATTTCTGCCTGATTTCCAGATTCCCAGTATATGAGTGAATTGTTGTTGGCTAAAAGTTGTGTCGCAACATAATTTTCCGCAATAATTCCTTTATATAATAATAGTCTATCAAGTATAATGTCATTGAATTTTATCTTCAATAAGTTTAATAATATTCCTACATCACTTAAATAAAGTTTAAAATGGTCTGGTATTATAAATCCGAAGAGGCGGAATTTCAACTTTGTTTAATATTGTACATTTGTGTATCATTGTACTAGAAAGTAACCAGTTTAGTGCTGTTTCGTAATCTCTTTTTCTAGCATTTACTGATATTCTTCCATATTGAAATTTGTTACTTTTGTTCCCTAGTTGTGCTGGAATAGATTTATATATTTCTTCTATTTTATTTGCTTCAAATTTGTTTTCTACATATTTGTTCATATCACTTAAATATGATGTAATGATGTCTTCTATTATACTTTTATCAAATTTCAAAATATCTTTGTTGTTTTCTAATAAGTTGTTTATTGCTTCTGGCATTCCACCTACACATAGGTATAGTCTATATAGATTTAGGGCTTTTTCGTGTAATACTGAAATCATTGCAGTGTTAGATTTATAGCATTTTTTTATTTCTTCTATTAGTCCTTGGTTTCCATTTGCAATCAAAAATTCTTCAAAATCCATAGGATACATATTTATCATTTTTACTTTTCCTACTGGAAATGATGTGTGCATTCTTTTTAGTTTTACTCCTAATAAGCTTCCTGCACAAATTATTTTGAATGGTTCTTTGCTTTCGTTAAAATATTTTAAACTACTTATTAGCTCTTCACTTTCTTGTATTTCATCAAAAAATATTATTGTGTTTTCTATGTCTATGTCTATATCTAAATATATTTTCATTTTATTGAATTTTTCTGCTGTATTTATTTCTTCTTTAAATATTTTTATTATTTCAACATGCTCTAGTAAGTTGATGTATATATTGTTTTTAAATTCTCTTTCACAAAATTCTTTTATTATATATGTTTTCCCTATTTGTCTTGCGCCTATTACCATTAGTGGTTTTTCAGTGTTTGTGTTTTTCCATTCGAGTAATTCTTGGTAAATTTTTCTTTCCATTTTCTTCACCTCTTACTCTAATTATACTGCTTATTTTGCTTTTAGTCAATATGAGTTTCACGTTTTTGATAGATGTTTTTGCTTCAAGTTTCACGTTTTTAATAGATGATTTTTCTCTAACTTTCACGTTTTTGGCACATTGTTTCGCTTTGAGTTTCACATTTTTTGCTATAAACTACTTTTCCAAATTTCCATTCATTGACCTTTTTTTGTATTTCAACAATTGGAATTGGTAATATTGCAATACCTAGAGTAATAAGCCACTGTGTTTGGTTTAATGGTACTAGTTTGAACACTTCTGCAAATGTTGGAATTACTACCACTATTGTTTGTACAAGTAATCCTAGTATAAAACTGCCTATTAAGAATTTATTTTCAAAAATTCCAACTTTAAAAATTGATTGTTCACTTTTTATATTAAAGCTGTGGACAAGTTCTAGTAATCCCATTGCAACAAATGCCATTGTTCTTCCAACTTCTACACCAAAGTATTTATTTCCAATACTGAATGCAACTAATGTTAGCATTCCTAGCATTATTCCTTCTACAATTATTTTGTTCCATAGACCGTCTGCAAATATTCCTTTTTTGCTATCTTGTGGCTTTCTGTTCATTATGTCTTTGTCAGGTGGCTCTAAACCTATTGCTATTGCTGGTAATGAGTCTGTTACTAGGTTTATCCATAATAATTGTATTGCAAGTAATGGTGATTTTAGTCCTAGTACTAATCCCATAAATATTGTTACTATTTCTCCTATATTTGTTGCAATTAAAAAGTGAATTGCTTTTTTTATGTTGTCATATATGTTTCTTCCTTGTTTTACTGCTTTTACTATTGTTACAAAATTATCATCTGTTAGTATCATATCTGCTGCATTTTTTGCTACTTCTGTTCCGTTTTTTCCCATTGCAATTCCTATATCTGCACTTTTTAGAGCAGGACTGTCATTTACTCCGTCACCTGTCATTGCAACTACTGCTCCTGTACTTTGCCAAGCTTTTACTATTCTTACTTTATGTTCTGGGGTTACCCTTGCAAATACAGAGTATTCACTTATTTCTTTTTCTAATTTTTCTTGTGGTATTTGGTCTAGTTCTTTTCCTGTTATTGCTTTGTCTCCTGCTCCTAGTATGTTTAAGTCACTTGCTATTGCTTTCGCTGTTGCTATATGGTCTCCTGTTATCATTACTGTTTTTATTCCCGCTTTTCTGCAAGTCTTTACCGCCTCTTTTACTCCTTCTCTTGGTGGGTCAATCATTCCAATTAGTCCGTACAAAATTTAAGTCTTTTTCTATATTGCTACTATCTATTTTATCTGGTAATCTGTCTACTTCTTTATAAGCCACAGCTATTACCCTTAGGGCTTTTTTTGCCATTTTTAAGTTGTTCTCTTTTACTCTTTCTTTTTCTCCTGCTGATATTTTGCATCTATCTAGTAGCACATCAGGTGCTCCTTTTGTTATAATTCTGTATTTGTCTCCTATCTTGTGAATTGTTGTCATCATTTTTCTAGTAGAATCAAATGGAATTTCATTCACTCTTGGCATTTCTTGTTCCATTTGTACTTTATTTATGTTATTTTTTATTCCATTCTCTACTAGTGCAATCTCTGTCGGTTCTCCAGTAACTTTATTTTTCCCTTCTGTATAGCTTATTTCGCAGTCTGTACACATTGCTCCTAACTCTGTTGCGAAGATTTTATTGTTTGCCATTATTTCTACTACTGTCATCTTATTTTGTGTTAATGTTCCTGTTTTATCAGAACATATCACTTTACTACTTCCTAATGTTTCAACTGCTGGCAACTTTCTAATTATACTATTATTCTTTGCCATTTTAGTCACACCGATTGAAAGCATAATCGTAACTATCGCTGGTAAACCTTCTGGAATCGCTGCCACTGCTAATCCTACTGATGTCATAAACATTTCCATTGGATCTATATTTTTTATTAGTCCTATTACAAATATTATTACACATATTGCTAAACATACAATTCCTAATATCTTCCCAACTTGACTTAACTTCTTTTGGATTGGTGTCTCTGGCGCTTCATCTTCTATTATCATATTTGCAATCTTTCCAACCTCTGTATTCATTCCTGTATCAGTTACAACAGCCTTTGCATGTCCATTCACAACAATACTTGCCATAAAAGCCATATTAAACCTATCCCCTATTGTAACCCTTGAAGTCTGCACCTTTCCATTTATATTTTCAAGTGGAGCTTTGCATATCATATCTGCATCTTTTGTAACAGGCTCTGTTTCACCTGTCAAACTAGCCTCTTCAACCTTCAAATTGTGACTCTCAATCAACCTGCAATCCGCTGGAACATACCCACCAGCCTCTAAAATCACAATATCCCCTGGGACTAAATCTTCAGCCTTTATCTCTGCTATACTATTATCCCTTAATGTCTTCGCTTTTGGCGGAGTCATTTGCTTCAACGCCTCTATTGACTTCTCCGCTTTCGCCTCTTGAACCACTCCCATAATCGCATTCAAAATAACAATTGCAATAATAATAATTGAATCCACATAATCGTTCTCACCCTGTATGTATGAAATTCCAGCTGACACTATTGAAGCCACTATTAATATAATTATCATAAAATCATTAAACTGTTTTATAAATTTCATTACTATACTCTCTTTGGGTTTGTCCTTCAATTTGTTCTTTCCATACTTTTGTTGTCTAAAAGCAACTTCCTCCTTTGTTAACCCTGTCTTTCTGTTTGTTTTTAACGTCTTTAACGTTTCTTCTTTTCTTAACGTTTCCCACATATAAATCTCTCCTTTGTATATTTTCTTTTAAATCATATGCGGGTTGTCCCTATTTTATTCCCGAAAATTGCCAACAGGGACGGACCTTTTTGGCAATTTATTGCCACTGGGGACGGTCCTTCTTGGTAGGACAATTTCTATTTTCACAATTTTGCGAATTTTGTCATATTATGTTTTAGGAGGTATCTGATTATGTTTATTTATCAAATTATTTTAGCAGTTTCTAGCAGTATTGATTCATTAGGGATTGGAATTACATATGGAATAAAAAATACATCTATTTCTAAGTTTGGCAGAATTATTTTGTTTATTATTTCATATTTAATAACTTTTATAGCTTTATTATTTGGTAATAGCATTAAGGGTATCTTTTCTGAATTTTCGACCAAGTTGCTTGGTTTTGCGATTTTATTTTTTATGGGATTATTTATTTTTATTCAAGGTTTAAGAGATGATAATGTTTCTGCTGATTTTGATAATTCGAATTCTATTGATTATAAAGAGGCTTTATTTTTGGGCTTTGCTCTTTCTATTGATAGTTTGGGTATTGGAATTGGTGGTGGAATTATAGGTATTGGTTTTTCTATTTTTCCTTTTATTGTTTCTGTTTTTCAGATGTTCTTTTTGAGCTTTGGAAATTACTTGGGTAGGAAACTTAATAATTTAAGTCGCTTGCCAAATAATGTTTGGTCTATTATATCAGGCGTTCTTTTGATGTTTATTGGTGTTTTGAAGTTGATGTTTTAATATAAAAAAGTGCCATTGAGGGCGAACCTTCTCGGCACTTTTAATTATTATATCGATTTTTAATTGGTACCAAATTGTTACCAATTCTTTTCCTTTAGTAATAAATTATTTTAACTTCATTGACAATAGTTTTGATATTCCGTTTTCTTCCATTGTTACTCCATATACTGTGTCTGCTGCTTCCATCGTTCCCTTTCTATGTGTAATTACAAGGAACTGAGTGTTTTCAGAGAATTTTTTCAAGTATTCTGCAAAACGATATACATTTACATCATCTAATGCTGCTTCAATTTCGTCTAATACGCAGAATGGTGCTGGATTTATTTTTAGTATTGCAAATAGTAGAGCTATTGCTGTAAATGCTTTTTCTCCACCTGATAGTAACATCATATTTTGTAGTTTTTTTCCTGGTGGTTGTACGTTTATGTCTATTCCGCATTCTAGTATGTTTTCTTCATCTTCTAGTTTTAGTGATGCATTTCCGCCACCAAATAGTTCTTTGAATACTTCTGCAAAGTTTTTGTTTATTATTTCAAATTGTGTTTTGAATTGTTCTTTCATTGTTGTTGTCATATCTGAAATTATTTTTCTTAGTTTTGCCATTGTATCTTCTAAGTCCACTCTTTGTTCGCACATAAAGTCATATCTTTCTTTTAGATTTTTGTATTCTTCTATTGAATCTACATTTACACTGCCCAATTCTCTTAATTCTTTTCTTAAACTGTTTACTTTCTTTTGGGTTAGTGCTACATTTTCTGGCTTTTTGTATTCTTCACCAATGGCGTTTGGTGTTAGTTCATATTCTTCCCACATTTTGTTTATAATGTTTTGTATGTCTTCTTCTAGTTTTGTTTTCTTTACATCTACTTTTACTATTTGTGCTTTTAAGTCTTCTATTATTTTGAATTTTTCTGTTATTTCGTCTTCTTGTTTTGCTAATTTTGCATTTTTGTCTATTCTTTCTTGTTTTAGGTTTTCTACTTTTGTTCCACTATTTTTTACTTCTTCTTTTATGTTTTCTATTTTTTCTTGTATTTCTTCTATTGATTTTTGTAAGTTGAAGTTTTCTTGTTTGATTTCTTCTATTTGTATGTTTTTATTTTGTATGCTTTTGTTTGTATTTTCTATGTCTATGTTAATTCTCTCTTGTATTTCTTCTATTGATGTTTCGCTTTCGTCAAATGAAGATACTGATATTTTTAAATTTGTTATATCAAAGTTTAAGTCATCTACATATTTTTGGTTGTCTTTGTTTAGTTCTGCAAATTCATTTATTATTTTTGTTAATTTTTCAGTTTCTTCTGTTAATGTTTTAATTTCTTCTTCTATTTTGATTTTGTTGTCTATTGTTTGTTTTTTCTGTTCTTCTATTGTTTCTTGTTCCTGTCTTAGTTTTGATAATCTTTGTTCTATTTTTGCTATATTTTCTTCAACTGATACTAACTTTTGTTTTTCTGTTGCATATGTGATGTCTATTTCTTGAAGTTCTCTTTCTAAGCTTGTTGCACCTTCTAAAATGTCTTCTATTCCACTTTCATAGTCGTGTTTTTCTTTTTCTAGTTTTGCTATTTTTTCTTTTATTGTTTTTATTTCTTTTTCTAGTTTTTCTATTTCTCTTCCACGGCCTAGAATGTTTACTGTTTTCTTAGTAACTGAACCACCTGTTATTGCTCCCGAAGGATTTATTACGTCTCCTTCAATTGTTATTATTCTAAATGTGTATCCATTTTGTTTTGCAACTTTTATTGCTGTTTCCATATTGTCTACTATTACAGTTCTTCCCAATAAGTTTGTTATTATTTGTTCATACTTTTTGCTGTATTTTATTAGGTCTGATGCAATTCCAATTATTCCTTTTTCGTTTCCTTTTATTCTGTCTATTTTCTTTCCTTTTACTGACGTTATTGGTAAAAATGATGCCCTTCCTAGGTTGTTTTTTCTTAAATGTTCTACTAATTTTTTTGCATCTTCTTCTGTTTCTGTAACTATGTTTTGTAGGCTTGCTCCTAAACACATTTCTATTGCTGTTTGATATTCTTCTGGCACTTCTATTATGTTTGCAAGTACTCCGTGCATACCTTTGCCTAATTCTTTTATGTTTTCACAGTCTTTTAAAAGTGATTTTACACTTTTTACATATCCTTCTTTTTCTCTTTCTGTTTCTATCAAGAATTTTAATTTCGATTCTTTTATTCTCATTTCACTTTGATATGTATTTATTGTATTTTCATATGTTTTGATTTTTTTGTCTGCTTCTTCACGTTTTTGGTTTATTTCTTCTAGACTTGCAACAACTTTATTTCTTTTACTGTCTATTTCATAAAATCCTTTTGCTATTTCGTCTTTTGTAAGCCTTGTTGCGTCTAGTTCTGATATGTTTACTGCTATTTCATTTTTTATTTGTTTTTGTCTTTTTTCATAGTTTTCAAAGTTGATGTCTTGTGTATTTATGTTTGTTTGTAGCTCGTATTTTCTGTCTATGTTTTTTTCTACTTGTGCTTTATGCTTTTCTATTTCTAGCTCTTTTGATGATAGCTTGTCCATTATTTTTGCAAGTTCTGTTTCTTTTTCTTCTAGTTCTTTGGCAAATCTTTCTCTATTTTCTTTTAAGTTTGCTTTCTTTTCTTGTTTTTGCTCGTTTTCTTGTTTTAGTTCTTCTAATTTTTGTTTTGCCTCTTCTATTTCTTTTTCATATCTTTGGCTATTTTCTTTGTTGTTTTCAATTCTTGTGTTTGCTACATTTATGTCTGAATTTAGCATTTCTATTTCTTTTTGACTTTCAAACCCAATGTTTGACATCTCTTCTATTTTTATTGTTATCTCGTCTATTTGAGTTTTTAGTTCTTCTTTTAGTTGTTTTATTCTTTCTAGTCTTCCTTCTTCTTCGTTACATTGGTTTTGGTATACTTCTTCGTCTTTTACTATTTCTGTTAGGCTTTCTTTATATTTTTCTATGTTATATATGAATAACCCTATTTCTATGCTTTTTAGCTCTTCTCTTAGGTTTAGATATTTTTTTGCTTTTTCAGCTTGCATTTTTAATGGATCTATGTTTGTTTCGATTTCTGCTAAAATATCGTTTATTCTAAGTAAATTTAGTTTTGTTCTTTCTAACTTTTTCTCTGATTCTTGTTTTCTTGTTCTATATTTTACTATCCCTGCTGCCTCTTCGAAAATGTTTCTTCTATCTTCTGATTTATTACTTAAAATCTCGTCTATTTTTCCTTGACCTATTATTGAGTATCCATCTTTCCCTATTCCTGTGTCCATAAATAGTTCTAGTACGTCTTTTAGTCTACATGGTACTTTATTTATAAAGTATCCTGTTTCTCCACTTCTATATATTTTTCTTGTTACAGTTACCTCTGTGTACTCTATTGGTAGCGCACCGTCTGCGTTGTCAAATACTAATGATGCTTCTGCAAATCCCAATGATTTTCTGCTTTGTGTTCCTGCAAATATTATATCTAAGGATTTTGTTCCTCTTAGTGATTTCATACTTTGCTCTCCAAGCACCCATCTTATACTGTCTGATATATTACTTTTTCCTGAACCGTTTGGTCCTATTACGCTTGTTATTCCTGGCATAAATTCTAGTACTGTTTTATCTGCGAACGATTTAAATCCTTGTAATTCTAGTCTTTTTAAATACATTTATTATCACCTTTACGTTTTGTTTTCTTACCTAGTTTATACTATTTTCGACTTTTTGTAAAGTTTATTTTGCTTATTTGCAGGGTTATTTATTTCTCACCATCTTTTTCTCTTTTTTAAAATCTATTCCAGCAATTATTTTTGCAACATTATATATTAATTTTTGTTTTTCTGGTGTGCAATCTCTTAATACACTTTTTATTTCTTCCCAAAAATATGGTTCTAATCCTGTTTCTCCTGGGCTTGTACCTGATATTAATTCTCCTACATCTACTTGAAGTGTTTCTGCTATTATCAATAGTCTTTCTATGTTGACATTTTCTTTACCTCTTTCTATTCTACTTAAATATGCCATTGATATGTCCATTGTTTCTGCTAGCATTTCTTGTGTAATGTTTTTTTCTCTTCTTTTTTCTTTTATTCTTCTTCCTATTCCTGCATAGTCTAGGCTTGAACTTTTTGTGTCTGTTGGCATTCCCCCAACCCCTTTCTCTATATATCCTGCAATAAATCTTAACATATAAGACAATAGGTGTCAAAGCAATTATTGTCCTATATGTCAATATTTATTATAAAATTCTTTCAATTGCTCCTTTTTATTCTTTTATTCAAACTTTTTCATTTTTTATTTTGTCAGTTTTGCTCATTTACTGTCTTCCGCTTTTTATTTTGCTAATTATACATATTTACTGCTTTCAATTTCTATTTTGCTTGTTCTGCGTATTTGTTATTTACTATTTTGTCATATGGAGCACTTTGTTGTAATTCGCCTGCTTGTGTCATTACCTCTTGTAATCTATCAAATGCTTCCTTTTTTAGTACTGGTGTTTCGTTCCAAGCATCTATATCCATATAGCTTTGTACTGCTGTTGCTAGTTGGTCTACATCTGTACTTGGGAAGAAGCTTTTTATTGCTTCTGCAATTTCTTTACTTGAATGCTCTTTTACCCATTTTTGTCCTTTATATATTGCGTTTGTGAATTTTTGAATTGTGTCTTCATTGTTTGCTATATAACTTTTTTTAGCAAAATATGCTGTGTATGGAATTTCTCCTGATGCTTCTCCTACTGATGCTACTATATATCCTTTTCCTTGTTCTTCTGTTGCTGAAGCTGTTGGCTCAAATAGTGTTACATAATCTGCGCTTCCGCTTGAAAACGCACCTGCCATTAAGTCAAATTTTATACTATCATCTAGTACTAAATCTGTACTTGGGTTAAGTCCATTTTTTCTTAGTACATATTCAAATGTCATATATGGCACTCCACCTTTTCTTCCAGGTATTATTGTTTTTCCTTTTAGGTCTTGCCAACTAAAATTATCTGTATCGTTTCTTGCAACTAAGAAAGAACCGTCTTTTTTAGTCATCTGAGCAAATACTTGACAGTAGTCTTCTTTTCCTTCATTATATACATATATTGAAGCTTCTGGTCCTGCAAATCCTATGTCACATTGATTACTTAAAACAGCTGTCATAACTGCATCTGCTCCTTGACCTGTTGATAGTTCTATGTCTATACCATTTTCTTTAAAAAATCCTTGGTTTATCGCTACATATTGTGGAGCATAAAATACTGAACGAGTTACCTCGTTTACCTTTATTAATTTCGCTTCTTCTGTGGTTGTTTCATTTTTATTTGTTTTTACACTAATTATACCTATTACAACTAAGGCAATTACAACGATTGTAATTACACTTATAATTATTTTATTTTTCAAAATCTCTCCTCCTTTTATTTTACCAAGCGTTCTTTTGGTAATTTTAGGTTTATTTATATTTTTTTGATTTTAGGATAAATTTTTCAAGTAGTAATACTGCTAAATACATTAGGCCTGCTACAATTCCTAATATAATTACACTTGTCATAACTAAATCTAATTTGAACACCTGACCACCATATACAATTAAATATCCGAAGCCCTGCTTTTGATACTAAAAACTCTCCTGATATTACTCCTACTAATGAAAGACCTATATTTACTTTTAATGAATTTATAAATGTTGATAAATTTGCTGGTATGATAATTTTTCTTAAAATTTGAAATTTAGTTGCTTTAAATGTTCTTGCCATTTTTATTACTTCTTTATCAGTTTTTAAAAATCCATTTAAGTTTTCCAAAATTGTTACTATTAATGATATTGCGATTGCCATTACAATTATTGCTGGAGTTCCTGCTCCTACCCAAATTATTATAATCGGTCCGCAAAGCCACTTTTGGCAAACTATTCAATATAACTAGGTATGGTTCTGCAACATCTGACAAGAAATCTGACCACCATAGAATAATTGCAATTATTATTCCAATTAGTGTTCCCAATAAAAATCCTACTACTGTTTCATAAACTGTAACTCCTATGTGCATCATTAAGTCATTTGATTGTAAGTTCATAAATGTTTGTAAAATTCTACTTGGTTGGCTTGTTATAAAACTGTCTATTATTCCTTTGTTTGCCGCAATTTCCCATATCGCTAGAAATGCTACTAATATTAATATTTGCGCAAATAGTACAAGATATTTTCTGCTTTTTTTGCCTTTTAGGTATTTTCTTCTTTCTTCTGAAACAATTAACTTATTCATCTACTCCCAACTCCTTCCATAAGGTATTGAAATACTTACTAAATTTGGGATTTTCTCTTGTGTTAATTGGTGTTCTGTTTTCTGTTTCAAAATCAATTTTGCAAATATCTTTTACTGTTCCTGGTCTTTTGCTTAGAACTACTACTCTATCAGACATACTTATTGCTTCTGATATATCGTGTGTTACTATTAGCGCTGTTATTTTTTCTTTTCTTAGTATTTCGTAAATATCGTTTGTTACCATTATTCTTGTTTGATAGTCTAAGGCTGAAAATGCTTCATCTAATAATAGTAGTTTTGGCTTTACTGCAAGTGTTCTAATTAAGGCTACTCTTTGTCTCATTCCTCCTGATAGTTCAGATGGATATTTGTCTTTGAATTCATATAGGTTATATTTTTTTAGTAATTCTTCTACATATGCTTTGCTTTCTTTGTCTTTTTTCCCTTTCACTTCTAATCCAAACATTGTGTTACTTAGGATATTTCGCCATTCTAGCAAACAATCTCTTTGTAACATATATCCGATTTTAGAAGAAGGACCATCTACTTTTTCTCCGTCTATGTAGATTTCTCCTGTTGTCTTGTCTTCTAACCCTGCTATTATTGATAGTAGTGTTGATTTTCCACATCCACTTGGTCCTATGATGCTGACAAATTCACCTTGATTTACTCTGAAATTTACTCCGTCTAGTGCAATTACTTCGCCTTCTTTGTTTTGGTATTTTTTGCTGATGTTTTTTACTTCTAATACTTTTTCCATTGTTTTCCTCCTTGTCATTTATCCTACAATATCTTATGTAAAACAAATTAAAGAAGTTCTTTTTTATTTGTGGATTTTTATTTTATATCTAAAATTTATAACCTCACGTTTTATCCTCTTCTGGCTCTTCGCCCTCAGGTTCATCTGTCTCTATTACATTCAGCTGTATATCAATTTTATAATTTTCTAATACATTTGTACCTATTGTCTTTTCCCTATTTCTTTTTTGGGAATTCCATGGTTCTTGCCCTGTATATATAACTATTGGTACTACTCTTGGATAATTGGTTTTCGAATTAAATCTTTTTTCTTTGCTCCATTCATATATGATGTCAATACAATAATTTAAAATTTTGTAGTCGATTGTTCTGTCAATAAAATCTATATGTTCAATTAAAAAAAATGTTTCTGTGTTTTTGTGCCTGTATATAATTGGTAATTCAATATCTTTGTATTTTCTTTCTATGTATTTACTTTTATAAAGTTCTATGTCTTTTTCTTTTATTTTTTCTTTGGATTTTAGATATTTGTTAATAAATTCTGTTGCCTCGTGTTTATCTTCTAATATCATTTTTATTATTGATTTTTTCTTTGGTTCTTTTCCTATGTCATAACTCGCACTTTCTTCTGCAAGTTGAAAAATTGCATTTAGTCTTAGTTTGTGTATGCAATCGATATAATCTTTGTATGTAAAGACTTTCAATGTTTGCCTCCTTATTAAATTATTTTGTTTTGGATTTTTGTTTTCGAATTGAATTTCGAGTTAAATCTAGATTTGAATTAAAATTTTATTAATAAAACTATTTTTATTAAAACACAAAATGGAAGAAATTTCAATATATTTCTTCCATTTTTTTCAACTTTTCATCGCAAAATTCGACAAATTTCGACAAGCCTGCCATTGGGGACGGAACTTTTTGGCAGATTCCTGCCATTAAGAACCGTCCCTGTTGGCATATTTCTGCCAATAGGGACACATCTTATTTAAAGTAACTGCTTATTTCTTCTAAGTTCTCAAAATTCTTTTGTCTTAATACTTCAAATGCTACTATTGCAACTGAGTTTGATAGGTTTAGCGACCTTAATGTTTCTCTCATTGGAATTCTTATTGTTTGTCCTATATATTTTTGTAAGATATCTTCTGGCAAACCTTTTGTTTCTTTTCCGAATAGTATAAATACTTCGTCCATTTTGCTATAATCTGGCTCTGAGTATACGTGTTTTCCTTTTGTTGTTGCAAAATACATATTGTTTTCTTCTACTTTGTATTTTTCTAGGAATTCTTTGAATGATTGGTGTTCTTCTATTTCTACTTTGTCCCAGTAGTCTAGCCCTGCTCTTCTTATTGCTTTTTCTGTGATGTCAAATCCTAGTGGGTGTACTAGGTGTAGTTTTGCTCCTATTGCTGCACATGTTCTTGCTATGTTTCCTGTGTTTTGTGGTATTTCCGGTTCTACCATTACTATGTTTATTTTCATTTTTATCCTTCTTTCATTGATTGTTTATTTTTCCATTGCTCAATTGATTACTTTCTTTTCTTGATTGTATTACTAAAATTTGCCCTTTACCTTCTGCCTTACATATTCATACAAAATGATACCTGTCGCAACAGACGCATTCAAACTTTCTGTTTTTCCAAGCATAGGTATTTTAATTTTCTCATCTGCCATTTGCTGAATATGTGGCTCTACACCATTTGCTTCATTCCCAATTACTATCGCCTTTTTGTTGTATTTAATATCATATACACTATTTTCTGTTTGTAATGAAGATACAACAACTTTAAATCCATTTTCTTGTACTTCTTTCAGTGCTTTTGCCAAATCTTCACACTCTATTATCTTTATTCTGAATATTGCTCCCATTGTTGAACGCACCACTTTTGGGTTGTACACATCTGCTGTTCCTTTTGATACTAATATTTGTGTTACTCCAATACTATCAACTGTTCTTAGTATTGTTCCTAGGTTTCCTGGGTCTTGTACATCGTCTAATGCTACTATTATTTCTTCTTCATAATTGATTTTCTTGTTTTCATTGTTTTTCCCAACAATTGCTAGTATTCCTTGTGGTGCTTGTACTTCTGATATTAGCTTGAATATTTTGTTTGTTACATATATGCATTGGTATTTGGCTATTTCGTACATTAGCTCTTTGCTTATATTTTCTGCTTTTTCGCAGTCTTCACATATTATTATTTGCTTGATGTTTGCTTTTTCTTGAATTGCTTCTCCTACTAGTTTTATTCCTTCTATTATATATTCGTTGCTTTGGTCTCTGTATTTTTTGTCTTTTAGTTTTTTTATGTGTTTTACTAGTTCGTTGTCTTTACTTGATATTATTTGCATTTTTTTCAGCCCTTTCTTGCTTTTATGCTTATATTATATTCATTTTTTGCTTTATTATCAAGTATTTTAAAGAAATTATATAGTTTTTGTTCGAGAAGCTTTCATTACTTTATATAGAAAAAAATAAACCAAGTTATTAGATTTTCATCTCCTTTAACTTGGTTTATTTTTTAGTTATGCCATTTTTAGTTTTTCTAATTCTTTTTCTTCTATTTTAGTTATATCTATTATGTCTTCATCTTTCATTTGCTTTTGTAGCATTTCTTTTACTATTTGTGTTATTGCTTTGGTTATTCCTAATTTTTCACCACGTCTTTCTCCAATTCTTTCGCCTTCTTGCCTTCCTCTTAGCCATTGTTGTTCTCTGTCCTTTTTTATAACTTCAATTATCATTTCTTTATCACCTACTCTTTCCAATCTACTAATTATATTTTTTGTTTTTCCTTCTCCCAAAGTTTCACTATATATGTACTTAATAACTCGTATTAAAATATCTCTATTTATCTTTTCTATTTTCTTTTGAGTTATCTTTTCTAAATTATCATACAATTCATCAGGATTTTTAGTTTTTTCAAGTGCCATCATTTTTAATATAAATAACTTGTCTTGCAACAGTTCTTGTTTTGTATACTCATTACTGTCTAATATTACATAACTACCTAAATCCATATTTTCTAAGCCTTCTAGTTGCTCTTGGCAGTCTTTTATATATTTTGCAACATTCCATTTTCCAGTTCCTGTGTATATTACAATTGGTATTACTAATGGCAACTTTTCATTCTTTTTTATTATCTTTTTGTTTTTCATTGCCATTTCCATTATCGCTATTTGATATTTTAGTATTCTCTTTGGCATTGAATAATCTATTTTACTTTGATGTTCTATTAAAAAGAAAACTTGTTGCCCTTTCTTTTTATATACTATGTCACATTCTTGGTTGCTAAACTTTTGGTCTATAAAACTACTGTTATATATTTCTAAGTTTTTGGGTTTTATTTTGTCTTTCAATTTCAAACATCTATTTATTAATTCAGCAACTTGTGTTTTATCTTCTAATATCATTCTAAATATTTTGTCATGTGGATTGTTTACCTTTTTTTGTTCATTATATTCTTCTATTGTTGTTCTCCTTTCTATTTTACCTTCTTTTTACTTTAAAGTCAACTTTTATTTTTCAGTAAAACAACACGTGTTTTTATATTTTGTCTTTCTATCTTTCTTTTTCTTCTGTTTTCTTGTTTTTTGAAATTTTTAAGAATTAATCTTGAATTAAATATTCTAATTAAATATTTTAGCTTATTAAATTAAGCTTTTATAAATTTTTATAAGAATTTTTTGATTTTAAAGAATTTATAAAAGTATATAAATTCTGTGCTAGCACTTTTGTACTATATCAGATTTTATATACTTTTTCAATATTTTTATTCAATTTTCTTCAACTTTTCATCGCAAAATTCGACATTTTTCGACAATCTTGAAGTGCACCCCAAAATTAGGACAGAATGCCAACAGGGACGGACCTTTTTGGCAGGAAATATCGATGTTTTTGGCTCCGTCCCCAAAAACATCAGTCCCCAAAAATTTTCAAAAATTCTGTAACATCATTTAGAATTTGTCTTTCATTAGAAGAGCCAACTTCCAAAGTAATCATAGGCTTTAAGCCGTTAGAAAACTTAATTTTAGTGCCATACTGTTTAATCAACCCAACCAAATCTATTCCAAGTTCTTCTGGGCTGCTAACTGGTGCAAAAGTAAACACAACATTCATTTTTTTACTTGCAATCTTCTCTATTTTTAATGGTCTTGCTAAATATTTAATCCTTGCTATATCAATTAAATTTTCCAGCTCTAGTGGCATGTTGCCAAACCTATCAATTATTTCGTCTATGACATTTTGGATGTCTTCTTCGTTTTTGCATAATGCGATATTTTGATATATTTCTATTTTTTGGTTTGAGTCACTTATATATTCGTCTGGGATATAGCTTGTTACATTTAAGTCTATTTGTAAATCTGCTTCTGGTCTTACTTCTATTCCCTTCATTTCTTTTACAACTTCATCTAGCAAGTTGCAGTATGTGTCATATCCAACTTGTTCTAAGTGACCTGATTGAATTTCTCCTAGCATACTTCCAGCGCCACGTATTTCTAGGTCTCTCATTGCTATTTTGAATCCTGAACCGAATTCTGTAAATTCTTTTATTGCTTTTAGCCTTTTGTCTGCTACTTCTGATAGAAGTTTGTCTTTTTTGTATGTGATATATGCATATGCCTGTCTGTCTGCTCTACCAACTCTTCCACGTATTTGATATAAGGCTGCTAGCCCCATTCTGTCTGCATTTTCTACTATTATTGTGTTTGCATTTGGAATGTCTATTCCGGATTCTAAAATTGTTGTACATACTAGTACATTTGTGTTTTTGTCAACAAAGTCTTGCATTATTTCTTCAATTTGCTTTCCTGGCATTTGTCCGTGTGCGTATACAACGTTTGCCTCTGGCACTAGTTCTGATATTTGCTCTGCCTTTCTTGCTATTCCTTCTACATTATTAAATAAGTAGAATACTTGGCCATCTCTTTCTAGTTCTTTCGTTATTGCTTCTTTTACTACTTCTTGGTCATATTCTAATACATAAGTTTGAACTGGTTTTCTGTTGTATGGTGGTTCATAAATTACTGACATATCTCTTACTCCTACTATTGACATATGTAGGGTTCTTGGGATTGGTGTTGCTGTCATTGTTAACACATCTACACTCATTTTTAGTTGTTTTATTTTTTCTTTTGCTTTCACACCAAAGCGATGTTCTTCGTCTATTATTAATAGTCCTAAGTCTTTGAATTCTACATCTTTACTAAGTATTCTGTGTGTTCCAATTACTATGTCTACTTCACCCAATTTTAGTTTTCTTATTACTTCATCTTGATATTTTTTTGTTTTAAATCTGTTTAATATTTCTACTGTTATTGGGTAGTCTTTCATTCTTTCTTTAAATTCTTTGTATTGTTGTTCTGCTAAAACTGTTGTTGGAGCTAGATATGCTACTTGTTTCCCGTCTGTTGCTGCTTTAAATGCCGCTCTTATTGCAACTTCTGTTTTACCATATCCAACATCTCCGCAAAGTAGTCTGTCCATTGGCTTTGCATTTTCCATATCTTTTTTTACTTCTTCTATACATCTTAATTGGTCATCTGTTTCTTGATATGGAAATTTTCCTTCAAATTCATTTTGCCACGGCGTGTCTTGGCTAAAACTGTATCCTTGTGCTTTTTCTCTTTTTGCATATAGTTCAATTAGCTCTTTTGCTACTTCTCTTAAATTTTTCTTTACTTTTGCCTTTGTTGTCTCCCATTCTTTTGAACCTAGTTTGTTCATTTTAGGTTGAAGGCTGTCTCCACCTACATATTTTCTAACTGCGTCTAAGTCACTTGTTGGAACATATAGAATTGCATCATCTTTATATTTTATTTTGATGTAGTCTTTTATAGTATTATCTGCTTTTATTGTATTTACTCCAATATATAGCCCAACTCCATATTTTCTGTGAACTACATAATCTCCAACACTTAGGTCTGCATATACAACTTTTTCCGCTTCTTTAAATGCTGATGATACAAGTCTTTTCTTTCTTTTTTCGCTACTTACTAATTCGTCTGCTTGAATTACAATTTGATTAGTTTCATAGTTTTCAAATCCTGATGACAGTTTTCCTAAGGTTATTGTAACTATACTTTCTTTTGATGTTACAATTATTGTTTTATCAAGCTTTTCTTCTAGTTTGCATATTATTTCTTTTTCGTCTAATATTTTTTTTAATTTCTTAGCTTTCTCTTTATTTTCTAGTAAAATATAAACTTTTTTGTTTTCGTTTATTGCTTTTTCTAAATCTTCAAATAAATTTTCAATTTCACTTTTAAAATAATTTATTTCACGATAGTTGAATTTATATTTTGGTCCATTTATTTTACTTTCTGTGTCTTGCTTTTCGATATATACTAGTTGTTTTTTGTCTAAAATTCCCTCTATTTCGCTCATTTCTAGCATATTTGTTATAGCCTCAGGTGTAAACTTTTCTTTTTCTTTTAATGCTATTTGTAAGTTACGGTTATCTGCCTTGATGTTTTTAGCTCTTGTTTCTATTTTACTTATTTCGTCTAAAAATATACAATATGAAGAGCTTAAATAATCTAGTACTGTTGCTTGCTCTTTATAAAAAGCATCAAAATATTTGTCTATTTTACTTATATAATTTCCTGCTCTAATTTGCTCTACATCTTCTTCATCATCTATTTTGTTACATATTTCTTCTATTTTTGTTTCTAATATATATTCATGTGCTGGGTATATGGTAGCTGTTTCTTTTGTGTTAATTGACCTTTGGCTCGTTATGTTGAAATCACGAATAGAATCTACTTCGTCTCCCCAAAACTCAATTCTTACTCCTGTCTTTTCGTTAATTGCTACATCAACAATTCCACCTCTTACACTAAATTGACCTCTTCCTTCTATCAGGTCACATCTTGTGTATCCTAGGTGTACTAACTTTTGCTTGATTTCTTCTAAGTTGTAGATTTCTCCCACTTTGAATTTTAGTTCATTTTTATATAGTGATTTTTTTGTTGGCAATTTTTGCATTACTGCTTCTATTGTTGTTATTACTATTAAATTCTTTTTTGTGCTTATTTCGTTTAGTGCCTCTATTCTTTGATATGGTATGTCTTTACTTTCTGCTACATAGTCATATGTTACTATTTCTTTTTTTGGAAATAGTACTACTTTTTCTGTGAAGTATTTTATGTTTTCATATATTTTTTTTGCTTGTATTTCGTTGTATGTTAGTATACATATAGGCTTTTTTCCAAATTCGTTTATTGCTGTACCTATTTGTACCATTCCCACGTCATTTAAGCCCGATATTGCTACCGGGCTTTGTTTTTGTTCTATATTTTTTATTAGTTCTATGAATTTGGGATTTTTCCCAAGTTCTCCTAAAATTGTGTTCATTATTATCTCCTAAGTTTTTTCCTAGGTTTTATTATACCACAATTCTTTTTTTAATGCTACTATTTTTCTTCTACTTTTTCTTTTTTATTTTCTGTTTTAACTTCTTTTGCTTCTTTTGTTTTCACTTCAGGCTCTTGGCTAAGCTTTACAAGTAGTCCAAGGCAAAATGCAAATAATGCAAATCCTACAAGAACGTTTACTATAGTATAGTTAAATGTGTATTCTAGTCCTACTATCATTCCTAATATTGGACCTGCTGTTCTCTTTTTTAATGATAGCATCATAAATATTATTGATAATCCTGCCATTGCAACAGCAATAAATGATTGTACTAATTTTTGCATATATGTATATGCATCTGGGTTAACTCCTACCATAAATATCATTGTTATTGCTTGTATTATTATCATTATTGTTCCTAGTAGTACCACTACTGATTTGTACCATTTTTCGTTCATATAAATTCTCCCTTCTTTTGTATATTTATGTTATATCAATCTTTCTGATTTTTGTCAATAAATTTATTGTGTTATTTTTACATTTTTACAACTAATTTGTCGAATTTAGAATGTATATATTTTTCTAGTTTTCCCATAAAAACTTTTGGCTCAATCTCTTTTTTTGCAACCATATCTAGTCCTTTTTCCCAGCTGGCTGTAAGTTTTGGGTTCAGCATATCTGGCATAGAGCCATAAACAATATCATAAATAGTCTCGCCTTTTAAAGTTGGAGTAATTATTTGAGTTTTGCTATTTATTTCCATATATTTAATTCTTTCAAGTTTTTTAATAATCTCTCCCCTTGTTGCTGCTGTACCAATTCCAGCACCTTTTATTTGCTCACGTAGCTCTTCTTCTTCAATTAATTTCCCTGCGTTTTCCATTGCTAAAATGATGTTTCCTGAGTTGTATCTTGAAGGTGGTGATGTTTCCGCTTCTTTTAATTCAAAATTTTGTGTTTCTAACTCCTGTCCTTTTTTTAGTGTTTTCAAAATTTCCAAGTCTGCTTGTTTCTCGCTGTTTTGCTCTGAATTTTCCACAGTTTTTTCACTTGTTGTGGATTTTGCAAGATTTTCCATGTTTTTTTCGCTTGCTGTAGTCTTTGTCTGTGGTTTTAACACTTCTAAATATCCTTGATTTACACAAACTTTCCCACTTGCATTAAATGTTTCTGTTGTTTTCTCTTCTTGAATTTCTACTGTTACTTGTATTTTATTAAATTCTGCTGGTGGGTAAAATATTGCTAAAAATCTTGTTGTTATAACTTTATAAACTTGCTTATGCAAGTCTGGTAGTGAATTGAAATTTTCATATCCTTGTCCTGTTGGAATTATTGCATAGTGGTCTGTTATTTTGCTGTCATTTACATATTTTGTTTTTGTTAAATTTGTAGGATATTTTTCATCTATCATCTTTTTTATATATCCTTGAACTTCTTCGTCTTTATATCCCCTTGTAATTCCATTCAAATTTTTTGATATTTCTTTTGCAACTGCTGTTGATAACACCCTTGCGTCTGTTCTTGGATATGTTACAAGTTTTTTTTCATATAAATTTTGTATTATTTCTAATGTTTGGTCTGGCTTAATTTTAAATCTTTTTGTACATTGATTTTGTATTTCTGCTAAGTTGAATAGTAGTGGTGCATTTTCTTTTTGTTTTGATTTTTTTAGTTCTGTTATTTTTGCCTTTTTCCCTTGCAAGCTTGCTATAAATTGTTTTGCATCTTCTTCTTTTTTAAATCCTGTTTCATTATATAACTTTGGAGATTCGTACATTTTTGATTTTTCGTTTACTTTCCATTCTGCTTTAAATGTAGCGTTCTGTTCTCCAAATTCTCCGTAGTATTTTATAGTATTTTGTTTTTACAAAATTTCTAATTTCTCTTTCTCTTGAAACTATCATTCCAAGTACACAGGTCATAACTCGTCCTACTGAAATTGACGCTTTATCTTCATTTATTTTGCTTGCTAATCTTCTTCCATATATGATTGATAATAATCGTGAAAAGTTTATTCCTATAAGATAGTCTTCCTTCGCTCTTAAATATGCACTATCTGATAGGCTATCATATTCAGATTGGTCTTTTGCTTCTCTAATTCCTCGTAATATTTCTTCTTCTGTTTGAGAATCTATCCAAACTCTTTTTATTTTTGCCTTTTCATTTGGGTGTGCCATCATAAAAACTAATCTTTGTATGTATTCTCCTTCTCGCCCAGAGTCCCCTGCGTTGTAAATTTCTTCTATGTCTTCTCTTTGCATTAGACTTTTTACTATGTTGAATTGATTTTCAACTTGTGGGATTATTTCATATTTCCATTCTTCTGGTATGAATGGCAAGGTGTCTAATCTCCAAAATTTTAACTTTTCGTCGTATTTTTCTGGGTAACTCATTGTTACTAAGTGGCCTACACACCAGGTTATTATCCATTGGTCTGATTCTAAGTACCCGTTTTTTCTGTTTGTTGTTATTTTTAGTGCTTTTGCAAATTCCATCGCAACTGATGGCTTTTCTGTTATTAGTAGCTTTTTGCTCAATTTTATCATCCTTTATTTTAATTTTTGCTCTATATATTTGTCTGCTAGTTTTTGAATTTCATTAAATCGCCTTTTTGTTTCTTCATTTTCAAAGTTAAATCTGTTTAGCATTTTTTCTATAAAATTTTTCTCTTGTATGTATTTATAGCTTTGCTTAAAATTGAAATCATATATAAAAGATATCATTCCAACCATTTTATCTAATTCGCTTTTCTTCATTTCATTTTTTATTAATTTTTTGTTTAAAAAGCTTTTATATACTTCATCACATATTTCTTGTTTTTCAAGTTCTTCTTCCTTGTTTTTCCAAAAAATCTCTATGCCTTCATACATTATATCTATCTTGTCTGCATCTTTTATCAATTTGCAAAAAAGTTCTTCTCTTTCTGTTAATTCATTAGTATTTAGTTCATATTTGTTATGGTTCACTATTGCTTTTTTTATTACTTCATAGTCTTTTTCGTCTTCTGTATATTCTTTTATTTGATTTTGACTAAATAGAATTTCTGCTCCTAGGTCTGCATGGTCAATACTTAAATGGTCTTTATATGTTTTGTATTTCGTGTATTGGTCAAATCTGCCAATGTCGTGTAATAACCCTATTAGCTTTGCTAGCTCTATGTCTTCTTGGTTTAGTCCTATTCCTTCTGCTAACTTTTTCATTACGTTCATTACTCTTATGCTGTGTGTTTGTTTCATTTTTATTTTTCGTTCTGTTAGGTCATAGTTCTTAGTGAAGTTTATGAATTTTTCTTGTGCTTTTTTTATATCTATCAATTTTTTCACCTTTCTTATTTGACAAATTATATTTGTTAGTATAGTATATTTCTACTTTGTTGTCTAGCGAACAAAGTAATTTTTTTGGGTGTGTTTGGGGACAGTCCTTAAAAACACCCTTATTAAAATCAAAGATGTGTCCCTAAATGGACAAAATGTCCAAAAGGAAACGTCCCCAAATGTCCCACTTGAATTTTTTGGTATTTTGTTGTATAATGCAAAAAGTTAAGAAAGAACGTTGAAAGGAGCTTTTAAATGGAATACAAATTTAACGAAATAGAGAAAAAATGGCAAGAATATTGGGAAGAAAATAAAACATTTTTCACAGATGTTTGGGATTTTTCAAAACCAAAATTTTATGCCTTAGATATGTTCCCATATCCTTCAGGACAAGGGTTACACGTTGGTCACCCAGAGGGATATACTGCAACAGATATTATGTCTAGAATGAAGAGAATGCAAGGGTACAATGTTTTACACCCAATGGGGTGGGACGCTTTTGGTCTTCCAGCAGAGCAATATGCTATTAAGACTGGAAATCATCCTGCTGAGTTTACTTATAAAAATATTGAGACTTTTAAGAAGCAATTGAAAATGCTTGGTTTGTCTTTTGATTGGGATAAAGAGCTTTCTACTTGTGACCCTAATTTTTATAAGTGGACACAATGGATTTTTAAACAATTATATAATGACGGTTTAGCAAAGTTAGTTGAGATGCCTGTTAACTGGTGTGAGAGCTTAGGTTGTGTGCTTTCTAATGATGAGGTTATTAATGGTAGAAGTGAACGTGGAGATTTTCCTGTTGTTCGTAAGAATATGAAGCAATGGGTTTTAGATATTCCTAAATATGCTGACATTTTGTTAGACGGGTTAGATGATATTGATTGGCCTGAGTCTACTAAGGAAATTCAAAGAAATTGGATTGGTAAGTCTGAGGGTGCTGAAGTTAAGTTTAAAGTTGCAGGTGCTGAAAATTTAGAGTTTACTGTATTTACTACTAGACCTGATACTTTATTTGGTGCAACTTATTGTGTTTTTGCTCCTGAACTTGATTTAGTAAATGAAATTACAACACCTGAGCAAAAACAAGCTGTTGAAGAATATAAAAAGCAAGCTGCTTCTAAATCAGATTTGGAAAGAACTGAATTGAGCAAAGATAAAACTGGTGTATTTACAGGAGCATATGCTATAAATCCTGTAAATGGAAAAGAAATTCCAATTTGGATTTCTGACTATGTTTTATCAACTTATGGAACTGGTGCTATTATGGCTGTTCCAGCTCATGATGAAAGAGATTATGAATTTGCTAGCAAATTTGGTCTTGAAATTATCCCTGTTTTGGAAGGTGGAGATGTTTCAAAAGAGGCATTTACAGGTGACGGATTACATATTAATTCTGATTTCTTAGATGGTTTAAATAAGGAAGACGGAATTGCTAAAATGATTGAATGGCTAGAAGATAATAAAATTGGAACTAAAAAAGTAAATTATAAATTACGTGAGTGGATTTTTGCAAGACAACGTTATTGGGGTGAACCAATTCCAGTTGTTTACTTAGATGATGAAATGAAGGCTTTGGCAGATAGTGAGTTACCTTTAGTTTTACCTGAACTAGAAGATTATGCTCCTTCAAAATCAGGTGCTTCTCCACTTGATAAGGCTGAAAATTGGGTAAATACTGCTTTTGAAGGTAGACCTGCAAAAAGAGAAACAAGTACAATGCCTGGTAGTGCAGGGTCTAGCTGGTATTTCTTACGTTATATTGACCCTAATAATCAAGATGAATTTGCAAACAAGAAATTGTTAGAATACTGGATGCCAGTTGATTTATATGTTGGTGGTCCTGAACACGCAGTTGGTCACTTGCTATATTCAAGATTTTGGAACAATTATCTATATAATAAAGGCTATGTTCCAGTTAAAGAACCATTTGCAAAACTACGTCATCAAGGTATGATTTTAGGTACAAATGGCGAAAAAATGAGTAAATCTAAGGGAAATGTAATTAATCCTGATGATATGGTTAAAAATTATGGAGCAGATAGCCTAAGGGTTTATGAAATGTTCATGGGACCATTAGAGTCAGCAAAACCATGGGATCCTAATGGAATTGAAGGCTCTAAGAGATTTTTAGACCGTGTTTGGAGATTATATACATCTGATTTAATTAAAGATGAAGAAAACAAAAACTTAGAAAGAATTTATCATTATACAGTTAAGAAAGTAACTAATGATTACGAAACTATGAACTTTAATACTGCTATTTCTCAAATGATGATTTTTGTAAATGCAGTTAATAAAGAAAAGGTATTTCCTAGAGAATATGCTGAAGGTTTTGTAAAATTACTTAACCCTATCGCTCCACATATTACTGAGGAATTGTGGAATATATTAGGTCATACAGGTACTATTGCTTATGAAAAATGGCCTGAGTATGATGAGGCTAAGACTATTGAAGATACAATTACTTTGCCTATTCAGTTTAATGGTAAATTAAAGGCTACTATCCAAATTACTTTGGATGAGGATGAGGCTTCAATTAAAGAAAAAGTTCACAATGCTATTGCTGATAAACTTAATGGTAAGTCTATTGTTAAGGAAATTTATGTTAAAAATAGAATTTATAATGTTGTTGTGAAATAACTATATAATTTTAAGAGTTGGTATATTAATGTATCAACTCTTTTATTAATTATTGCTTGTAATTAAATTGTAATTAAGATTTAACACATTTGAAACACAATAATTGTCGCTTTATAGTATAATATGCTTAGATTATACTAAGGAGAATTATAATGAGTGTAGAATCAGATTTAAAAAAAGATGGAATAGAAGTAGTAGCAAAATTAGACACATTAAGAATAAACTCACTAGCAAGAGCTGTAGCTACTAAGTTATGTGAAACTTTTCCTGAGTTTAATTTAAACCAAAACGAATTATTTATAAAACTATCTAGACTAGATATGTATAGAGCCAAAATGCCTGAAGGCATGGCAGAAGCAAATTACTTTTACAAAAACACTTCAATATACTTTAATGAACACATACAAGACGAAGACCTAGAAGAATTTGCAATTCACGAGTGTATTCATTATCTTCAAGAAGTAAAAGATAAGAAAAACACTTTAATAAGAATGGGACTTTGTGATTATACAGAATTTAAAATTTATGGATTAGGCTTAAACGAAGCAGCTGTACAACTTATGGCCTCTAAGGTTAATGGTATTCCGAAAGAATTTGTAAAATACTTTGGAATTAGTTTTGAAACAAACAGCCCTTCTTACTATCCTTTGGAATGTTGTTTAGTAAATCAAATGGCATATCTTGTAGGAGAAGACCTTTTATTTAAGAGTACTTTAAATAGTGATGATGATTTTCAAATTAAATATTCTCAAATCACTTCTCCAAAAGTTTTCTTGTCAATTCAAGGAGCTATTGATGATATTATTAACGCAGAAGAAGAAATTATCAAATTAAATAATAGGATTGCGACTGTTGATGATAGGAATAAAAAAGTTGATACTATGTTAAAGAAAATTGATGAGTTAAAACACGAGATTGCTTTGACTTTTATGAGAACTCAAAATCTTATAATTTCTAGTTATTTTAATAGTACTTTTGCTAGTATTACAAATTTGGAAGAAGTTGAAAATTATAGGAAAAAATTATATTCCTTTAAAGATTATTTGGGTTATGTTGACGGATATACTTTCTTTAATGATTATTATGTGAGCAAAATGGAACAGTTGGAAGAAAGATACAATGCTTTGGAAAATGGCGAGGTTTTCTCTACTGCACTTAAAGTTATTACTAAAAAGGAAAATAAATTTGTAGCTTTTCTTAAGGCTATTAAAAGATTGTTATTTCATGAAAGCCCTGAAAAGTCTTTTGATACTTTTGAAAATCAAGTAAAAAAATAAAACTTTTTGGGACAGGCCAAAAAAGTTTTGAAAAAATTTAAAAATAAAACCAAATTATTAAACTTTTGTCTAATAATTTGGTTTTTCTACATATGTTTCTTTATTGATGTTTTTTTGCTCTGGCCCCAAAAACATCGATTATACTTTTAGCAGCTTCTCTTCCTGAATTTGCAGCCCAAGCAACAATGCCCTTTATTCCAGCCAAATCTCCACCAGCATAAATTTTAGGTCTTGATGTTTGATAATCTTCATTTATTTCAATATTTCCCCATTTATTTAATTCCAAACCTAAATCTTTTACAAATGGTGCAGGTTGTGAGCCTAAGGCCATTACAATATAATCAATTTCAATTTCATAATTGCTGTTTTCTATATTAACTGGTACTAATCTCGTTTCGCCTTCTTTTTGTTGTAATTCTGTTTTAATCAACTCTACTCTTTCTACTTTTTCGTTTCCTATTATTTTTACTATATTATTTTGAAATAGGAATTCAATATTTTCTTCAATAGCTTCTTCTATTTCTTTGTCCTCTGCTGGCATTTGCTCTCTTGCTCTTCTATAAATGACTTTTACCTCTTCTGCACCTAGTTTTTTGATTGTTCTTGCACAGTCCATTGCAACATTTCCACCGCCTATTACAGCTACTTTTTTGCCTTTATAATTTGGGTGCAAATTGAATTCTAATAGCTCATTTCCTCCATAAACTCCTTGTAGATTTTCGCCTTCTACTCCCATTTTTGAAGATATATTTGCTCCTATTGCTAAAAATATTGCATCATATTGATTTTCTAGTTCTTCTAGTTTTATATCTTTTCCTAGTTCTTGTTTATATTTCACTTCAATTCCTAGGTCTAATATATTATTTACTGTTTGCTCAACTATCTTTTTATTTAGCCTAAACTCTGGAATTCCATGTACTAATAACCCACCTAGGTAATCATATTTTTCATATATTGTAACTTTAATTCCGTTCCTTTGCCAAAAATGCTGCCGCTGTTAGACCTGCTGGTCCGCCACCTATTACAGCTACCTTTTTATTTGTTCTTTCGGAATTTGCAGTTGTGTTATTTTCTGTTTCTTTGCTATTAGCCCAACAATCTTTTAAGCTTTCATTTTGCTCCATCGCTTTATCAAACACGTACGCCTCTAACTCTCCAATAGACACAGGCTCTCCTTTTATTCCCCTTACACATGAACCTTGGCACTGCTTTTGATGTGGGCAAATTCTTCCACATACTCCTGGTAATACTGTGGTTCTACTTAATATTTTATATGCTTCTTTATAATTTTCTTGTTTTACTTGTTCAATAAATGCTGGAATGTCATTTTGTAAAGGACATCCTTTTAAAGAACATGGTTTTACTTTACAATTTAAACAATAATTTGCTTTTTCTTCTATTTCTGCATTTCTCATAATTATTCTCCTTTTATGTAGATGTGTCCCAAAATGGACATTTTGTCCATTAGGAAACGTCCCCAAATGTCCCAATGACCTGTTTTAGGTCTTTTATAAAATCTATTTTTTTGCTTTCGTCTCTTAGTAGAGCCGCTGGGTGCCATGTTGGCATATATTTTATTCCTTTTTTCTCCACCCATTTTCCCCTTGACGCTGTAATTCCATACTCTTTACCCAATATATGTTTTAAAGCTACACTTCCGGAGTAATACAACTATTTCTGGCTTTACTAATATTACTTGGTTTCGTAAATAATTCATACATGCTGTACATTCATCTTCTTCTGGATTTCTATTTGATGGTGGCCTACATTTTACTATGTTTGCTATGTATACTTCTTCTCTCTTAATGCCTAACATTTTGAATGCTTGGTCCATTAATTTTCCTGCTTTTCCTACGAATGGTTCTCCGTAGCCTATCCTCGTCTGCTCCTGGTCCTTCTCCTATAAACATTATTTTTGCTTTTTTGTTTCCTACTCCAAATACTATGTTTTGTCTTGTTCTATATAGTTTGCATTTGTTACAATTTTCTATTGATTTTTCTAGTTCTTCCCAATTGTCGTACATTTTTTACACCTTCTATTTTTTATTCTTCTATATATTATAATTTTATTTCGATTTCGTCAAGTGTCCATTGGGTTGGTCTGTCTCAAAAAGTTTTAAAAAAACCAGTAGAAAAGTTCTACTGGTTTTACTTTTTGAAAACTATTATTAATTAATATAATTAATTTTTGCTGGTGGTAAATCTGAAAGTTTGATTTTACCGTAATAAAGTTGTCTTGCCTGTTCTCCTGTAAGCGCTCCTCTTTCCATTAAAGCTTCTACAAGTATTTTGGCTTGTTTACGTTTTCTTTTTAGGACTTTTTTAGCTAGCTTTTCAGATTTTTCCATAATTTTGCTTGTTTGTTTAGCTAGCTCTTCCCTCTGCCTTTCGGTAAGTACTGTATAATTAATGTTTCCATTTATTATATAGCTTCCTCTATTTCCTAAATACTTTCCTTTTGTTCGTATTCTTGTTCCTAAAAGTATAGCATGAATTTTTCTTGTTGCCACTTCGTAATCTTCAAGAATTCCTTCATCCTTATTACCTAAGAATATTTCACACGATATATCACCTGCTAAATTCATGGCAACTGTTTTTATAGTATTTTCTAATGTATATATCTTATATTCTTTTCCTATTTCTTCCGAAGTTATGTTTACTCCATCAAAATCGTTTTCTAAAAAGGCAATAATTGATACGTTTATTACCTTCCCTTCAGACTCTCCCATTTCTTCGTTAAGAATAAAATGTCCTACTTCATGATAGGCAACTGCTTTTATGTATTCTTTGTTTAATTCTCTCACTTCCTTAAAGTTTTTAATTTCTTTATCAAAAACCCTTGTTATGTTGATTTCACTTAATTCTTTTTTGCCATCATTATTTGCAAAAATCATTGCTTTTTCTAATCTACTAATAATATTTTGTTTACCAGTTTCTTCTTCAACATTAACAACAATATCATGCATATACGAATACAGTGCGATTTGTAAAAATTGCCTTTTACTAACGTTTACTTTGTATCTCCGCATTAACTTTTTAATTGTAGGATACATTTCAGTATACATTCCCTCTACTTCTCTTTCCATAATAGTTTGCCTTGATTTCTCAGATACCACACCCCTATTTAATTTAGTTTTCATTTTTCTGCTCTCGCTTTCTAGCTTTATGCATATATGTTATATCACGGTTTACATATACTGTCAACTATTTTCTTCAATTTATACTCTATTAACAAAACTTTTTTGGCCTGTCCCAAAAAGTTTATTTAACACATTTTTCTTTCAATCTTATTTTTATAGCCTTGCTTGTATCAATCTCAGCTCTTGTGCCTATTGGTATTACTGTTTTTGTCTCTATATGTCCAAAATTATTTGACTTAATAATTGGAAATTGATATTCTTCTCCTAAACAGTCTATTACTAGCTTTTCAAGTGTTATTCCACTTTCGTGTTCATAATTTCCCAACCACAGTCCTTTTATTTTCTTGAATACATCATTTTGTTTCATATAATATAAGTAATTGCTTGCAAGTGCTGGTGATGTTTCAAATCCTAGCTCTTCCAAGAACAAAATTTTATCTGTGAAATCTAAGCTATATTTTCCTGCAACCATTCCTCTTATTAAACTTAAATTTCCACCAATTAATTCTCCTTGCGCTTTGCCCTGCCTTATTGTTTTATATTCTTCGTCTTCTTTTCCTAATTCTAAACTTCCGCCTACAAATCTTTTTATTACTTCATTATAGCTATAATCTGTTTCATCTGTTGCTATTGTTTTAAAGTTCGTCCCACTAAATGTTACTAGCCCTGTTTTTGCGGTTATGATGTTTGTTAATGACGTAATGTCGCTATATCCACATATTATTTTGGGATTATTTTTTATTAGTTCATAGTCCAAGTATTCAAATGTTGTATTTGAATTTTCTCCGCCTTTTGCACACCATATCATTTTTATTTCTTTGTTTTTGAACATTTCATTTATATCTTCTGCTTTTTCTTTTGCTGTGCTACTATATCCATTAGTATTTGAGTAGAAATTCTTTGAGAATTTTACTTTAAATCCGTCTTTTTCTACCTTTTCTTTTGCTTTTTGTATTTCTTCTATATTGTCTCCTATTATTGGGTTTGATGGTGCTACTACTCCTATTGTATCTCCTTTTTTTAGTTTTTTGGGGATTATCATTTTGACCTCCTTTTTTGTTTTCTATATGTTTTTATATATTTTTTGATATTATTTGTCAAGTATTTTTAAGTCCAAAAAAACTAGCAAGAATTACTTGCTAGTTCATTTTTTCGAGTTTTCTTAATCTAGTTCCAAAGGTTCTAATTCTTCAATAGTTAGCGTTCCATCATATATAGCTTGTGCTTCTTCTCCCAGCAATACTTTTCTAAATAATAGAGCTTGTGCTATTGTTTCAAGTTTATCTTCGTTTTCTTTTAATATCTTCTTGGCAATATTGCCTCCTTTAGTTATAAGTAACAGGGCTTGTTCTTCTTTGTCTTCTAATCCTTTTGGATAATACTTTTCAACACATTCTAAAGCACACTCATATGCTTCTATTAAGTCTTTTTCATAAAATCTTGCCTTAAATCCCATTTGCTCTGATGCAATTTTTCCACTAACTAAAACGGCAATTTCGTTTTCATGGTCTTCTTTGTTTTCAAGAAAATATTTATCTTTCAAGAAAATATTTGCACCAAAATGGTCATCTGTTGGTATAATCGTTATACACCAGATTTTTTTCCGATCTTGTAGTAATTCTTGATTTGAAACAAAATGTCCCGCTTCGTGAATTGCCAGTTCTCTTTCTTCTTGTTCTGTCAAAGATATTTTCTTTGAACCATCTCCAAACACGTGCAGTTCTACCCATTCGCTCCGGCTATTGACTTGTGTCATAAAACTCTCCTTTCACAACTTTATGTGCCAGTATTATATTACGGTTTACATATTTTGTCAAGCTGTATCTAATTTTATTACTTCTATGACACAATATTTAAAACCAGTAAGAATTCTTACTGGTTTCGAGTTTTTTCAAATGTAGTTGTTAAGCCTAATTGTAACCACCTTCACATCCAATAGGTTCTTCTAAAAAGCCTTCTTCCGTCATGTTTTCTTCACAAAAATGTGACAATATCATCCCATTTGCAATGTCTTCCACATCATATACATCTAGCATTTCCCAAATAGGGTTATTGCATTGTACTAATGCAATTGTAAAAGCTTCTTCGTCAACTATCTCTTTGCCTAATCTTTCTGCAATTTCTCTTGCTTGCAAGAAAACATATCCCAACGAAGTAGTAATTGAATTTTTATCGTCCTTAATGTAATATTCTGTTTCTAAAATATCAATTCCGGATTCGATCATTGCTAGCAATAACATATAACAAAAATCTTCTTCATCTTCTCCAATTGGACAACATTTTAAATCTTTTTCTCTAATGTAACATGAAAACAGTCTTTCATTATACATATATTGAGAAATTAAAGATTCCCCGTCTTCTATTAAAATAAATAATAGAAATTCAGAAGTCAAGTCATGTCTTAGATACATTTTGTAGTATCTTTCCTGTGCTCTTTTCAGTATTTCGCACACCCGGTCGCTACATACAACTTTAATTCTTGTGTCTTCCATTAAAAAGTCCTCTCTTTCTACTTTTGACATAATGCATTATATATTGTTTCTAGTTTTATGTCAAGCATTTTCGCAATTTTTGTGTTGACTAAGGCTACTAATTAATAGTTTCTATTTAAGCTCTATTAACGCTGTACATAGCCCATATTCCTCTTTTTCAACTCTAAAAGAATGGACTAAATTTGAATTACAAACACTACAAATACCACTGTCTATGATGTTCTCTTGCTTTAAACCTATTCTTTCTAGTATTATCTTGTTAATCAGAACTGTATCTATATTCCATTTAACATTAGGAATTTTTTCTTCGATTATATCATCTAAATTCTCTAAATCTTGGAATTCTTTTTCAAATAGATCTTTTACATCTTTATCTACTTCAAAATGACATTTTCTAATACTTGGACAAATACAGCAAATTATATCTTCTGGATTACAGCCAAATTCATTTTTCATTTTTTGCACTGCCTTTACCGAAATCCTTTGTAAAGTTCCTTTCCAGCCTGAATGCACATTTGCAATTACTTTTCGAGTTGGATCAAAAAATAAAAGTAAAATGCAATCTGCATTTGTCGTGGCAAGCATTATATCTTTGCATTTTGTGATCATTCCGTCTGTTTTACTATATTGTTCTAAATTAAAATCTGGCTTATCTACGTTTATTTTCTTTGTTATTGTCTTCACTTCATCTGTATGGTCCTGGTTTGTCTTTACAAGATGTGTATAACTAGAACCAATTGCATCACTTAGCTCTTTATAGTCTTGCATAGCCTTCTCATATTCAGGTTTTTCTAGTGGTTGTTTATTCGCTCTCGCAGTTCTATAATTTCTATCTATTCCTAGACTATACGCATGATTTATATAATCTTTATATTCTAGCAATCTTCTAAATTGCAAAAATTCAATTCCATTCTTTTTTACGTGAATAACGTTTTCATTTGATAAATCCATACTTCCTCCTTCTGATGTTTTGGGGTGTTTTTGGGGACAGTCCTTAAAAGCATCCGTTCTAAAAAAGATGTGTCCCAAAGTGGACAAAATGTCCATTAGGAAACGTCCCCAGTGGACATCTTCATTAAAATTTCGTCTTTTGTTTTTTGGTCTATATAATTGTAGCAATTATCATTTTGTTTAGAATTAAACCCACAAATTGCGTGATATTTGCAATATGTACATGGTGTGTTTCCCTTTTTGTTATAAGGTTTTAAGTCAATTTTTCCGCTTAGTATTTCTTTTCCTATGTCTTTTATTGTTTTATAAATGTAGTCTTGTAGAATTTTGAATTCTTCTTGGGTTACTCCATTTGTCCATTTTTCGTTAATTGCTCCTGATGCTGTTAGTGCTGCTGGTACTAGTTTTGAGCTTCCTGTTTTTAGGGTGTTGTCGTTCATTTTTATTATTTTTACATCAGCTATGATTAACCCTTTCATTTTGAAGTTTTTCCTGATTAGTTCTTCTATTTCTTCTTCTGACATCTTTTTCTCTGCTTTTACCATTTGTTCTAGTAGTGAGAAATAAAAAATTCCTGCTGGCATAATGTCTGATTGCTTACATATTGCGTCTGTGTATGTTAGTAGCTGTATTTGTAAGCCTGCATATACTTCGTTTAAGTCTATGTTTTTTGCAGATGATTTGTAATCTATTATTCTTAAATACTTTCCGGTCTTCGCTGTTTGCGGTGTCTATTCTGTCTATCTTTCCTGTTATTTCTATTTTTTTACCATTTTCTAGTTCTAAAATGATTGGCTTGTATTCGCCTTTTTTTCCAAATTCTATTTCTGTTCCTGATATACTAAAATCACTATAAATGATTGTTTGTATGATGTATTTCAGTGCTTTTGCTACAATCTTTTTCAATCTTCTTACTAGCACTTTGTATTTTGCTGTTGCTGTGAATACAAAGTTTTTGCTTAAACTTAGGTTTTCGTCAATTATTTTTGATACAAGTATTGCAATTTGCTCTTCTTCCAACTCAGCTAAGTTCAAGCCTTCTTCGTTTACTTGCTCAAAGAATTGGTCGATTGTTTCGTGCATAAATGAACCTGTGTTAAAACTTTGTACTCTTAATGTTTCTCTTTCTTTTAGGTTTAATCCATATTCTAGGTAATATGAAAATGGGCAACTTCTGTATCTTTCTAGTCTTGATACACTTGTGCTTAATGTGTTTCCATATAGTTTTTCAATATTTTCTTTTGATATTTCTTTTGGTATGTTTGTATATTTTAGTGCTTCTAAGTCTTCTTTTAATTTATTATTCCACTCTATTTGATTTTTATAATAATTGTAAATTTCGTACCAAATGTCGTCTATTTTTTCCTTGTTTTTTAGCTTTGCTATGTTTTCTATTAGCTCTTCATATGTAATTATATTGTTTACTATTTCATAATTTTTATTAATTACATCACTTTTTTCTTCTAGTTTTGGAAATATTCTTTTTATTTTGTTTAGCAATATTGAAGGTCTTTGTGTTTTTCCTTCACTATCTGATGATGTATATGATAGGTATAGCTTATTTTCCGCTGTTGTGAATGCTTTGTAAATGTTGAAATTGTCTTCATATAAGTTTTCTATCGTACCTTTTGCAAGTTCGATGTTGTGTTCTTTTAGCTTTTCCCTATCTGCATCATTTAAAAAGCCCTCATCTTTGTTAACACTTGGGAAAACTCCGTCATTTAGCCCTATTATGAACACAACTTGTACTTTGTGACTTCTTGACCTTTCTACATCACCAAATATCACTTGGTCTTGCGTTCCTGGAATTTTTCCAAGCCCACTATTTTTTAGCCCAATTTTTAGGATTTTGCTGTATCCGTCTATTGTCATTTTGTCGTTTTTAAATATGTTTATAATTTCATCTAAAATATTTATTATAATTTGATAGCTCATTTTGTATTCATTTGCTAAATCTATTAAGTTGATTTCTTCTAGCTCTTGTATTTTTTTCAATACTTTTTCTTCTATGTTTTCCTGCACCATAAATTGATATAATGCCTTTGTGATACCTGTTGCTGTCTTTTCCTTTTTTATTTCTTCTTGCAATTTTAATAATGGATTTATTATTGATTTTCTTAATTCATTTAATCTTTCAACTTCTTGCTTTTTATTCTCATTTTCTAATTCATATATAAAATCTTTTTTCCATTTATTTTGCTTTATTCCCCATTTGTTACAGTAATTTTCCAGTTTGAAAATTTCGTCATTTTCTATATCACAAAATCCTAATTTTATATAGCTAAACACCGCTTCATTTGCAAAATTCTTGTTTAGAACTTCCAATGTTGCTAGTATATATTGAATTATTATATTTTGGTTCAGGTCTCTTTTTTCGTCTATAAATACTGGTATATCATATTGGTTAAAAATCGCTCTAACTAATGATGAATATGTCTCTATATTTTTTGTAATAATTGCAATATCTTTATATCTCAAATTTTCTTCTCTTACTAGTTTTTTGATTTTTTTAGCCACATTTTCTATTTCCGAATACTCATTTTTTGCTAAAAATAACTCGATGTTTTCCACATTTTTTTCATATTTTGTGGATTTTATGTTGTAAATATTTTCGCTTAAATGTTTTAACTCTTCTGTTTTAAATCTATGTATTTTGTCTAAGTTTACTGGCTTTTCTATTTTTAAATCATTTTCTTCTACTAAGTTTAACAACTTTCTCACTGTTATTTTATTCGAATAATATATATCTTGATCTGGGTTTGTGTCTGTTTCCAAGTTATTGGTACAAATTGTTATATTTACCTGTTTTGCTTGTTTTATAAGCTCTTTTATAACTTCATACTCTTGCTTTGTAAAACCTGCAAATTCATCTATATATATTATGCTATCTTTTACAATATCAGTATTCTCCAAATTATTTGCCAACATATCTAATAAATCTGTCTCATCAATATAATTACTTGCAATCTTATCTTCAAACTTTTCATAAATTAACGCCATATCAGCTAACTTTGTCCTTAGGTATGTATCCTCATTTTGGCTTGCTTCTTCCTTTAAAGTCTCCACATCTACCTTATGTTTTTTGAACTCTGTAATAGCCCTCATACTTAAATCTATATTCTCATCAGACTTACCCAAAAACTTCAACTCTGACTTATATTGATTTAAAATTGAATATATCAACATAGCCTTTCCACATTTAGAAAGACTACTTTTATTATTTCCACCAACTTCGCCTAACACCCTATAAGCCATTCTACTCAAAGTAATGACTTCCGCATTCATAACAGCCTTCGTGTCTATTGCCTCCATAAGCTTTTGCTCAGCCGTGAAAGAAAACTGCTCTGGTGTTATCACATAAATCTTTTTCTCTTTATCAATTAGTTTTGCTATCTCAGAAAAACAGTAGCTACTTTTACCGCTACCTGGTTTTCCATATATAATTCTTAGCGCCATTTCGCCACTCCTTTCTTAAAATTGCCACTGGGGACGGACCTTTTTGGCAATTTTTTGCCATCGGGGACGGACCTTCTTGGCAGATTCCTGCCATCGGGGACGGTTCTTTTTGGCAGATTCCTGCCAAAAAGGTCCGTCCCCAGTGGCAGGCTTAAAATGCTCCGCCGCCTCCGCCGTGAGCCACCACCGCCAGAGAAACCGCCACCTCCTGAGAAGCCACCGCCGCCTCCGCTTGAAAATCCGCCGTCTGAGCCTCCTGATGATGACATTACTTTTCCTAGTGTCTCGTTATATGTTTTTAAAAATCTTCTGTCCAAGCTTGCATACATATAAAATGTACTATAATCTGATGTTATTATGTCTAATAGTTCTTCGTTCGCTAATAGATTTTCTAAGTCATCATCTAAGTTTAGTCCTTTTATTCTTTTTATTATCTTTTTTGATATTCCAAAACTTACTGCATATGCTAGGTATTTTTCCCATAGTGTTACGTGTTCTACATCTCTTTCGTCTAGCAATGTGTTTTCTAGTTTGTATTTTAGTGTGTTTAGTTTGCTGTAATCTCCTATTAGGTTTGCATTGTTTTTTAGCATTAAGTTGTCTGTTAGTATTAGTATTGTAGCAATACATATTAAGAATTCGTCTGCCACTAGGTAGCTTCCCTTTGTTAAGATTGCTGTTATTAGCATTATTATTCCGAAAAGTACTAGTAAGCTTATTGTTGTTGTTACTATTTTTTGTCCTGATACTCTTTGGACTGCTTTGTTTAAACTATGTCTTATCATAATTATTACATTTAAGAATATGCTTATTAAGCCTATCGCTAATGGCCAAATACATACTAACGTCATAAAGATTGGTGCTTGTGTTTCGAACATATTTAATCCATTATATCCTATATGTTTTATTACTACAATTACTGCTATTATGAATAAAAACATATTGAATACTCGTATTACTTTTGGTACACTTTGCTTGTTTGCTCCCAATCTTGCCATATTCTCTTCAACTAATCTATTTAGCTCTTTAAATTTTGTATTTGCTTCTTTTTCCTTTGGCATTTCTTTTAGTCTATCAGATAATTCTACTGTTTGCTTTGTGTCAAATACCCAATCATATACGTATTTTTGTATACTGTCCATTTCATGCTCTTTTTCTGGCACTTTTTCTATTCCATATAAATATCTTCCACCTGTTAGTTTATCTCTAATTTCTAATTTTATATTTCCTTTATCAATTAGGTTTAATATTTCTGCTATGATATCTCTTGCAAGTATGTTTCTACTTCCTTGGATGCATCCAGCCATTATTGCATTATATTTTTCAAATAGATAATCTTCGTCTATGTTTTCTACCATATATTTTTTGTCTTTTTCATATACTAATAACAAAATAATCCAATATATTAGCAAGCAAACTCCCATAATTATTACGTTTCTAGTAAATGCTTGTTTTTCTTCTTTATGTTCAATAATATCATTTTCGTTTTCGCGTACTATTGCTGTTGCTTCTATTCCTGATTTTTTTGTTGAATTTGGTATGTTCGAATTATCAAATAAAACTCTTGCTGCAACATATTCCCCAGCCTGTACATTATTTACTTTGAAATTGGCGTGTGTATTTGATATAATTTCTGATTTTCCATTATATGGTCCATGTCCCCATACTTTGATTTCTGACTTATTTGCTGGTATGTAGACATCTATATTTAATTTGTTTATTGCACATTCCCAGTCTCCACCTATAAAATTGTAGTATAACTCTGCCGTATCATTGTGGCTTACACATAAATTCTTTATTGTGTAATTTATTTTAAATGTTTTTGTTTCACTATTTGAAGGTGAATATACTTTTACTTTATATACTTGTGATGTATTTTCTATTGTGTAAATTCCGTCTTGTCCGTTTCTTCCATATGATGAATTATTATATGGAATTTCGCCATTTCCCACTATTTTGCTTACACTTTCCACAGTTATTCCTGAACCTGTGTATAAGTTGTTGTTTATTTTATTGTTTTTTATTATATCTGCATATTGGCTGTCTGTTTTGTTGTATGGAACTGTTATGTATATTCCGTTATATTGTCCATTAAATTTGTATGTAAGTGTTTGTTCTACTGCTACTGAACCGTCTTGGTTTATGCTTGCTTGTATGTCCATATCTTCAATGTGATAGCTTTTTGCTTCTACTTTGTTTTGTATAAATATTATTCCTATTGCTACTATTATTATTAACATTAGTTTTTTCATTTTATTTCTCATTTGAATTCTCCTTTCATGGGACATTTGGGGACGTTTCCTTTTGGACATTTTGTCCATTTTGGGACACATCTTCTTTCAAAATTTTTGATAGAGATGCTTTTTAGGTCTGTCCCCAAAAACACCCAAAAACATCAGGCTTCTCTTCTCCAATAAAATAGGTATTGTTGTGCAAGTCCTGCTAAATTTCCAAACTTTTCTTGTGCTATTTTTTCTATTTGTTTTTTACTTACTTTTGTTTCGTCTTCTTGCTTTATGTATAAGTCGTTCATTACTCTTCTAACCCATACATCTATTGGGAATACTTCAAATCTTTTTAAGTCTGAAAATAATAGTATGCAATCCGCTACTTTTGGTCCTACTCCTGATAGTTTTAACAATTCTTCTCTTACTTCTTGTGTATTTGGGTTTTGTTTCATTTTTTCTAAGTCTACTTCTTTTTCTAATATCATTTTTGTTGTTTCATATAGTCTAATGTCTCTAAATCCTAGACCTAGTTTTCTGTATTCTTCTACGCTTACATTTTTTAGTTGTTCTGGTGTTGGGAATGTGTAGTATTTCTTTCCATTGTATTCTATTTCGTTTCCGTATTTTTCCGATAGTCTTTCTATTATTCCTTTTATTCTTGGTATATTGTTGTTTGCTGATATTATGAATGATATTATTGTTTCCCATAGGTCTTGATTTAGTATTCTTATTCCTTGTCCGTATTCTATACTTGTTTTCATATTTTCATCTATTTTTGATAAGTTTGCTTTGATTTCTTCGTAGTTTCTGTTTAGGTCAAAGTAGTTTTCTATTGTTTCTTCTATATCTTTTTCACATATTCCTTCAAATGTGATTTCGTTGTTTTCTTTTTTTACGTTTACTACGTTGTTTTTGAATATTCCTGTGTAACTTCCGTCTTCTTGTGCATTCCACCTAAAGCATTGCCCACAGTCGAATATGTCTTTTAACTCAAATGAGTTCATATTTTTTATTGTGTATTTTTGTTTTTTCATTGTTTTTCTCCTCTTTTTCATTTTACAATATATGTGTGTTTTTTTCAAGGAATATATGTCTAATTTTTTGTATGCAAAAAATGTATTCTTGGAAATTAGCTTTTTACTATTTATTCCTTGAATACATTTTCTTTGTTATAAAATTATCTTCGTTTTATGCTGTTCTTAATTATGGCAGATTCCTGTCATAAAGGTCCGTCCCCCTTTTGGCAGGCTCTATTGGTATTTATCTAATAGAATTAGCATTAAATTTAGTATCTGCTAAAACTGGAGCAATTAAAATTTTTCCTGTACCTCTATAAACATTAACAAATCCCTCTGATGAAATAGCTGAGCCCACTAAACTTTTTGTAGATTTTTCAACTGTAAATTCTAATGTGTCTGACCAAGCAACAGCGAAATTACCATCTATTTTTATTTCATCATTTTGTAAATTTATTTCAATTAATTCTTCTCTAGGTACTGGACTTTCTAATACTGCTAATCCTTTTCCTGATAATCTTAAACTAAATAATCCTTGGTTTCCAAGAACAGCTGATGAAATATTTGATCTCATTACAACATCATATTTAACACTAGATTCACAAGCTAAGAACATTCCGTCATCTAAAACAATTCCTGTTCCCCAAGATGATACATCTTCTATTAGTAAATGTTTGTATGTTGGCTCTAACATTAGTAACCCGTTTCCTTTGTATTTAGGCTTAACTGTTGATTCTTTTGTTACTGAGCCTTTGATTGCTTTGCCAATAAAGTCTCCAACGCCTTTAACGTCTGCAACTGCTTGAACGTTTCCAAGCATCCATTGCATTGCTCCTGCACTTAAAATATATTCGTCATCTTCTAATTGGATAAGAACTTGTCTTTTTCTTATATTCATTCTTGCAGCATAATATTGTGTTATACATGTGTATGGATTAACACTTAGGTCTGTTAGATATTCTATAATCCTAATATTTCCTTTCTTTTCTGCAACTCTAATGTCATCATTATCTAAAAAATTCTTTACTTCGTACATTTGAACTCCTCCTATTAATATATATATTCGAATTATATCTATTATCTAACTTATTGTCAACCTTTGATATTTTTTATCTATGGTAAAATGGGGAATGTATGTAACGTAAAATGTCATTGACAAAATCAAATAATCTGTGTATAATAAAGATAGAAAATGAGAAACCACGAAAGTGGTTGCCTGAAATAAATTGTAATAACCATTCACTCCGTCAAAAGCAGAATGGTTATTTTTTATTGTTTATGTAGTAACCAACAAATGATGCCTAACAAAACAATGTTTATGATAGCTACATTTACTAATCCAAAGAAAAGTAATTTAATAATTTCTAATAATGCTGTTTCTATCATATAGCACCACCCCCATATATCAGTCTTACAACTAAAAGTCGTAGAGGTTTATGTATTTACAAGATGTCAAAGGTGGCAACACACTCCGCTTATTCTCATTTTCCATGTTCCAATTATATTGTTATTTTACCTATTTGTCAACAAGTATTATTGAGTTTAAATCTAATGAATATGCACCCAATTTCGTCCACGAATAATTTTCTTTTTTCCTAATCCGTAATTTTCTTAAACCCCAATCCCACAACCTCTCTCGAATTTGTCACAATCATAAAACAACGTGGGTCTACCTTTCTAGCAGCAAGCTTAATTCTAGAAACATCACGTCTAGAAGCAGCACACATAAGCACTAATTTCTCTTGATTTGTATACATTCCTTTACCATAAAGACCTGTTGCACCACGGTGAATTTTCTCTTCTATTTCTTTTGCTATTACTTCATTTTTATCTGAAATAATAATAAGTAGTTTTGTAAAATAAATTCCTTCAAAAGCAATATCAATCAATTTTCCCATTAAATATATTGCAATTGCAGAATATAGGCCTATTTCAATCTCCTTAAAAACAAGCATATTTATTATAACAATAATCGCATCAATAATAATTATTATATTGCTTGTCCTTATTGTCGGATTATATGCCCTTGCTATAAAGCTTACCAAGTCGCTTCCACCTGTTGATGTTCTGCATTTTAGTAATACTGCTGTCCCCAGCCCAATTATTATTCCGCCATAAACACATGCTAGAAATCTATCTTGTGTTAATGGTTCAAACTTATCCAATATATCTATAAATAGCGATAATGACACTGTCCCAACAATTGATTTTGCGAAGAATATCTTGCCTACTTTAAATATCGCAATTACGAATAGTGGTATGTTTACTAGTAATATCATTGTTCCCATTGGTATTTTGAATAAGTAATACGTAATTGTTGCAATTCCCGAAACTCCGCCGGTTGATAATTGATTCGGTAGCAAAAATAAGGATACTCCAATTGCCATTATAAATGCACCTAGTACAGTTCCTCCTATTTCTATTAATATCTCTTTCATATTGATTTTTTCTTCTAAATACATAAAATCACCTTTATTACAATTATTTGTAAATTTAGGTGATTTTATTCGTTTTTAATTGTCATATGTTTTTGTTATTTCTACTTTTGATTTTCCTTGTTTCATATTTTCATCTTGTTTTAATATCAAATCCACGTCATATGTATCTTTTAATTTTTGAACATTTTCTTTTTTGTGCCCAATTACGTTGTTTGCGTCTATTGGTGATACTGTAACTTCTACTTCTTTTACTTTCATATTTAGCTTTTTGATTTTTCCTACTATCGCATCATACCACATTCCTGATTCCACTAATTGCCTAAATGCTGGGTGATATGGTCCTGCAACCACTTCGCTATCTTTACTTCCTGGTTCTGATATTTCGTCAGTATTTTGAAGTCCTATTCTTATTATATCTATTTTTTTATCTGCAAATAGTCTTACTATTTCTTTGCAAATTTCTACTGCTTGTACAACTGATAATGGTTGATATACTCCTTTTTCATACTCTTTTTCTAGTTTTGTGTTTTTTACTACTAACACAGGATATATTCTTACCATTTTAGGTTTTAGTTTTATCAACGCCTTTGCTGTGTTAATTTCGTCAATTCTAGTACTTTCTGGCAAACCAACCATCATTTGATGTCCTAGTTTAAAGCCGTTCCATCTAATCATTTTTGATGCTTTTTTTACATCTTCAAATGTGTGCCCTCTGTTTGCCCTTTTTAGGATATAGTCATTTGCTGACTGTACTCCTAGCTCTATTGTTTTTACTTTGTATTTTTTTAGTCTTTTTAATGTCTCTTTGTCTATGCAGTCTGGTCTTGTTGATACTCTTATACTTTCGACTTTTCCTTGTTTTATATATTCATATGCTACTTGTAATAATTCTTCTTGTTTTTCTTTTTCTATTGCTGTGAAGCTTCCTCCGAAAAATGCTATCTCTATTTGTGCGTCTTCTGCTTTGATACTTTCTAGGTAATTTTCTATTATTTCTTTTGCTTTCTCTTTTGTCATTTGTTCCTTTTGCCCACTTATTGATTTTTGGTTGCAAAATATGCAATCATTTGGACATCCCAAATGTGGTACAAATATTGGTATTATGTATTGCTTTTTCATAGATTTTACCTCTTTTCTATTTTAAATTTTCTAGCGCCTTTTTTGCAGCTTCCATATGTGCTTCTTTTTTGCTTTTTCCCTCTCCTTTTGCTAACACTTTTCCATTACATTTCACTTCTGCCTCAAACGTTTTATTATGATCTGGCCCTTTTTCTTTTAGTATTTCATATTCTATTTTCACATCCCCACGTGCTTGAAGTTTCTCTTGTAATACTGTTTTATAATCTTTATCTCCTACGTGTTTTGTCGCTTCTTCTATTTCATTTTTTAGGTTATCTACAATAAATTTTTCTGCTGGTATTATTCCTCCATCCATAAATATTGCTGCAATTACTGCTTCTACACTGTCTGCTAATATTGCTGGTCTTTGTCCTCCACCATTTCTTTGCTCTGACTTTCCTAAATATAAGAAATCACTAAAATTATGCAATTTAGCTATTTTGTAAAGGCTTTTTTCGCATACCACTGTTGCTCTAACTTTAGTCATTTCTCCTTCTTTTAGTTTAGGATATTTTTGATATAAGTATTTGCTAGATATGAATTCCAAAATGCTGTCTCCTAAAAACTCTAATTTTTCGTTGCTTTCCACATTGTGCTCATATGCATATGATGTGTGTGTTAGTGCTTTTTTTAATAATTCTTTGTTTTTAAATCTGTATCCTATGCTTTCTTCTACATCTCTTAATTCCACTTTTTCACCTTCTTTCTGCCACTTATATTATATACTATTTTGCATATTTTGCAAGTTATTTGAATATTTTTGTTAAAATTGCCAATGGGGACGGACCTTTTTGGCAATTTTTTGCCAGAAAGGTCCGTCCCTGTTGGCAATTTCATCCTTATTGAATTTTTTTGTCTTTTTTTGTAGACAGACTAATTTTCTTATTATATAATATTGGTGTATTATTATAGAAAGTGAGTAAAATTTTATGTTAGATGATAAATATAAAAATAGAAATTTATCTGAAGTTTTTAAAGAATTAGAAGCAATTAGAAATGATTCTATTGCAGCGCAAACAAAGTCAAAACGTTCTAATCATAAAACTAGTAATTTAGACCAAACCAATTCTGGACAAACTATTTCTTGGCAGTCTAGTAATTGGGGAACTAATATTGATTCTGAAGCTACTATATATGGTAAATCAAAAGATTTGAAATTGTCACATATTATAGTTGGTTGCAGTATTTTGGTTGTAGCTTTGGCTGTCTTTTTCCCAAAGAGTACTTCTTTTAATGCGAGTTATGCTAAGTCTGAAAATTTTGCAAGTATGTCAGAATTTGAATTGAACAGACATAGAATAAATATTCAAAGTATTATTTCTGAAAATTCAAATATGAACAGGGTTAAAGAGCAAGTTGTTGAAGAACGTGATGTTGAATTTGAAACTACATATAATAATAATCCAACTTTACCAAAGAGCGAAGAAATCGTTACACAAGAAGGTGTGCTTGGTAAAGATAGAGTTGAAGCTGTTAAAACTTACGAAAATGGTGAGTTTGTAGAAGAAATTTTGTTAAATAGAACTATGATAACTGAGCCAACTCCAAAGGTGATTGAGCTTGGTACTTCTGAGTTTTTGGCAAAACATAAGGTTCATTTGAAAGATACTATGTACTTTACAAAAGCTACTTCTATTAGACAAGAGGCGGATTCATCTTCTTCTGTTGTTGCAGATGTTAAACAAAGTTTAGATGTTAAATTATTGGAACTTCCAAGTGAAGAGTGGGCTAAGGTTTCTTTTGATAGTATAGAAGGTTATGTTCCTACATCAAACTTGACATCAGCTACTTCAACACCAAATATTGTAGAGAAAAATAGAATTCAAAGAATATTGCTTAAAGTTAATATAGATATGGAACTTAACAAGCCTAGTGGTTTGACTTTAAATGATTATAAGAAGATATTTACTGGATTATCAAATGACACTAATAAGATATTTGAAAACAATTATCAAGCTTTTTATAATGTTGAGAAAAAATATAATATAAATGGAATCTTTTTAGCATCTATGGCAATTCACGAAAGTGGTTGGGGTACTTCTCAAATAGCTAAGGATAAAAATAATTTGTTTGGCTATGGTTCTTATGATAACACTCCTTATGAATCTTCTTTCGAGTTTGCTGATTATTCTGAAGGAATTGAGACTGTTGCTAAATCGTTAGTTAAGTATTATTTAAATCCTGCTGGAACTAAGATTTATGATGGTGAAACAGCAAGTGCTTGGTATTTCAATGGTCCTACTTTGGCTGGTGTTAATGAGAGATATGCTTCAGATAAGGAATGGCATAAAAAAGTTTACAGTTATATGGAAACTTTATATAACAGACTTTAATTTAAACTTTTTTGATGGGAGTAACAAATGAGTAAAATAAATTTTAAAATTAAAAATGTAAAATTGGCTTTTGTACTATTAATAGTAGTTGCATTTATTGTTCTTATACTTTACAATGTGTTTGTATTTTCTGGACTTGATAAGAAAAATGCTTTTACTAATCAGATGTTAGAAATTGCTAGCGAAAATGAAAATCCTATTTTTAATATTCAGAAAATTTCTACTTTTAGTAGTGCAAATGCTTTTAATGAAGAAGATAATCATTCTTTGCAAAATATGAGTATTTCTCAGTTTTCTGATATTGCTATATATCTTGATAATAGCTTGTCTTCTTCTGATATAACTGCTGAAAATACTGTTAGCGAGCTTTATATTGATAATATTAATATTTCGACTGCATCTGATAAAGGTACTAAAATTTTGAATTATAAGAATTCTTTAGATTTTGGTAAGTATAAAGATTTGACTACTACTAATAGAATTAATTTTAAGGTTGTTAGGTCTAATGAAGAGAATGAGAATAATAATTATGATGAGCCTACTTTTTATACGGATTGTTCTAATCCTATTACTTTGGGATTTTTGAATAAGAATATTTTGACTGATTATTCTGTTTCTGCTGATGCTAATTCTGTTTCTTTTAATGGAAAGGTTCTTCAAGAGGCTGGCATTAGTTTAGACGATATTAATTATACTTTGAGTTTTACTATTCATCTTGTTAATAATGTTGGTCAGAAGTTTGCTTATAATATGAAGCTTGATGTTAATCTTGATGATGAGAATGGTGGTATTTTTAATGGTTATACTAATACTACTAATACTACTTCTGGTGATGAGTTTAAGTTTTTTAGAGAATTGAATTAAGAAAGTAAGAAAACGTTGATAAAATCAACGTTTTCTTGTTTCTCCAAACAATTTATTGAGCACATTTTTGGCACGGTGTTAATCCACTGGCTATTGCCTGACTTAAAGTTGTCGCTGTTGAATTTTTTCCTCCACATGTTGATATATAATGATATCTTTTCCCTGTTGGTGTTCTGTATACCGTTCTACTATTGTTAGTATTTTGAGTAGTTGTACTCTGATTTGTTTGCTTTTTTATTGTTTGCTGTTGTTGGGCTTGTCGTTGAGCTTGTTGTCTAGCTTGTTCTGCTGCAGCTGCTTCTTCTTTTTTTCTTTCTTGCTCTTCTGCCAATTTTTTGGCTTGCTCTGCTGCAGCTGCCTCTTCTGCCTCTCTTTGTATTCTTTCTTCTTCAAGTTTTTTCTCTTGTTCTATTCTTTCTTTATCAATAATAGTTATTTTTATCCTATTGCTCTCTATTTCATTTGAACTGACATATACTTCTGCCTCGCCTTCAGCAATTGGCTGAATTTTTGCATATATGAATTTCTCATTACTCTTTTCTGTATTTTTATTGAACTCTACTATTTGAGAATTTGTACTATTAAATTTTATCTCACTTATATCAGCAGTTGTTGGGTCTATATTTAATAATATGTCTTTTGTTTCTTTTATATCTATTTCAATATCACTCTCATCAAATTTTAATTTTTCTATTTCTATTTTTTCTTCTATTTTTGTATTTGTATATGTCTCATTTTGTGGATAGTTAGTTTTAACATTTTCTTTTTGTAATGTCATACCACATATACTAAATAAAATTATAGGTATTATAATTTGTACTAATTTTTTGTCCTTTAATTTGCTTTTTTCATATATGGCTGGTATTAGACTGATTCCGCATAATATACAGAATATTGCTGGAATTATGTCTCCTGAGGTAATTCCACCTATTCCTCCTATAATTATAATGCTACCTAAAATTATTCTCAATTTCTTCATATTTGTATTCCCCCTATTTGTTATATAATAACAAATAGGATTACTTTTGTAAATACATAGTTGCATAAAAAACCGAGAAAACATTGACATTTCAATATTTTCTCGGTTTTAATTTGGAGGCGACACCCGGATTCGAACCGGGGATCAGAGTTTTGCAGACTCGTGCCTTACCACTTGGCTATATCGCCGTATATACCATACTATGATACAAAATAGAATTTTGTTACAAAAAAATAATGGAGCAGGTAACGGGAATCGGACCCGTAACTTAACCTTGGCAAGGTTACGTTTTACCACTAAACTATACCTGCATATATAAACACGTATATACGCATTTAATATATTAACAAATTTTACTAAAAATGTCAAGAGTGATTAACTATTAATTTCCTATTGGAGCATAATTATCTGTAACAATTTGTTTTTCACTTGTAAAATCTTGAATTTCATTATTCAACAAACCTTGATATTCTTCTTGTTTGTCATTGTTTACGCTTTTATTTCCTTTAAAACCTACAAGTATCAAATTTTGTGTTTCTTTGCTATCTGCATTAGTTCTAACCTTAAACATTTTTACATCATCAAATATTGCTTTGTATGTATTATATTCATATTTTATAAAGTCTGATTTTTCTCCTTCTATTGATGATATTATGTTTGTAATTACCATTCCATTTTCATTCAAATTATTATATGCTTTTTGCATTGCTTCATATGTTGTAAGTTCAAATGGAGCATTTAATCCTTTGAATGCATCTATTAATATTGTATCATATTTAGTTTCATTATAATTTAAAAAGCTTCTTCCGTCTGTTGTATATATTTTTAAGTTTGGATTATTTGTATCTAATCCAAATTCTTCCTCAGATATTTCTGTCATTTTCTTGTCAATTTCTACAACATCTATTGTTTTGTCTTGGTATTTGTTTAAGTAGTGCATTGGGTATGTGTATGCTGCTCCTCCTAGCATTAATGTGCTTTTGGCTTCTTTGTTATAGTATTCAAATAAATCAAAATATGTGAGATATTGTGCTCCCATTTTTCCTGTTTCTTGATTTATGTAAGATTCCAGCCCTGTGTCTACTTGTAATGTTTTGTATTTTGCTTGGTCTACTTGAATTTCTTTTACCCATATTCTACTATATTCAGAATCTACATCTTTTATGATATCTATATTTTTATTTTTAAATATTTGCGCACCTAAAATGTTGAGCCCTATTATTGCAATTAGCTCTATAATGATTAATACGTAATATTTTTTGTCTTTATTTTTGAATAGCATAAATGACAAAATCCATAATAGAATTGAACATCCTAATATTATTGTTCTTACTCCTAAGTTTGGTATTAGTATAAATCCTGCAAAAAATGTTCCAAATATACTTCCTATTGTTGATAGTGAAGATATTTTTCCTGATGTTGCACCTACATTATCTGGTGCATTATTTTTTAGTTTTACTGCTATTGGCGATACTGCTGCTAGTAGAAAACTTGGTATTCCAAATACTATTGTTGCTGATATTATTGCTACTATTATTAATTGATTTACTGCTTGTGCTAACGTGTTTACAAATACTGTTTCTAGTATTGGTATTAGGCTTGTTGCTATTGCTGCAATTAGCAAATAGTTTGCTAAAATGTTGATGTCGTTTTCTTTGTTTTGGTCAGCTTTTTTACCACCAAGCCAATACCCTATACTCATACTTGTTAGCATTATTCCTATTATTGTTGTCCATATTAGGTTTGAACTTCCTACATATGGTGACAATATCCTTGAAGCTATTAACTCTAATACCATTGTTAATGCTCCACTTAAAAACACTGTTATTTCTAACTGGTATTTTTTCATTTATTGCTCCTTTTATATTCCAATTTGCTTTATTTATTATTTACTTATCTTTGTAGCACTAAATTTATGCTTTTTGATATTTTTATTTCTTTGTTTTTTTCGCTGTTTTTTTGGTTCTAGTTGTTTTGCGCTTTGTAGTTTTCTTTTTAGTTTCTTTTTCGAATTCTGCTTTTTCTTCTGGGTCCCATTTTTCCCCTGGCTTAGGCTTGTTCCAAGAAATGTAGTCACAAGATTTTGGATTATTTTCGCATATATAGTAGTTTCTTTTTCTTTTTGTCTTCCTTACTTGTACTGTTGCCCCACATTTTGGACATGGTACGTCTATTGTTTCTACTATTGGTTTTGCATTTTTACATTCTGGGTATCCTGGACATGCTAAAAATTTTCCATATCTTCCATATTTGTAAACCATCATTCTTCCACATTTGTCACATTGAACGTCTGATACTTCTTCTTTTAGTTCTACATGTTCTAGCTCTTTTTCTACTCTTTCCAATTCTTTTTCAAATGGTCCATAGAATTCTCTTAACATCTTTTTCCATTCTTCGTTTCCTTCTGCTATTTCGTCAAATTCATTTTCTATTTTTGCTGTGAATTCAACATTTATAACATCTGTGAAGTTCTCTGTTAGTAGTTTGTTTACTACTTTTCCTAATTCTGTTGGTATTAGCTGTTTTTGTTCTTTTTCTATGTATCTTCTTTCTAGAATTGTTGTTATTGTAGGAGAGTATGTACTTGGTCTTCCTATTCCTTTTTCTTCTAATGCTTTTACCAAACTTGCTTCTGTGTATCTTGGTGGTGGTTCTGTAAAGCTTTGTTTTGGATTTATTTTTTGTAGGTCTACTTCTTGTTTTTCTTTTAAGTCTGGTAACATTCCTTCTTCTTCTTTTTCTTGGATGTCTGTTCCTTCTACATATAATGTCATAAATCCTTTAAATTTAAGTAGTTGTCCATTTGCTTTGAAGTTGTATTCTCCACTGTTTATTGTTACTGACATAGTGTCGTAAACAGCTGCTGCCATTTGGCTTGCCATAAATCTGTTGTATATTAATTTGTATAGTTTGTATTGGTCTCTTGTTAAAGAGTCTTTTATGCTGTCTGGCTCTAAGTCTGCATATGTTGGTCTTATACCTTCGTGTGCGTCTTGAGAGTCTTTTTTTGCTCTATAATATCTATTTTCATAATAGTTTTCGCCATATGTTTTTACTATTTGTGTTTTTGCTGCTGCTCTTGCTTCTTCTGATATTCTTGTTGAGTCTGTTCTCATATATGTTATTAACCCAACTGTTCCTCTTTCTGGTATTTTTACACCTTCATATAATCCTTGTGCTGTTGACATTGTTCTTTTTAGTGTAAATCCTAGTTTTCTTGAAGCTTCTTGTTGCATTGTACTTGTTGTAAATGGTGGCGCTGGTGTTCTTTTCTTTTCTCCCCTTTTTACTTCTTCTACGATGTATTTTTCTTTTTCTATTTGTTCTAGTATTTTGTCTACTTCTTCTTTGCTATGTATTTCTAGCTTTTTCCCATTTTGACCATAGAATTTTGCTTGGAATTGTTTTTTGCTTTCTTTGTCTTTTAAGTCAACATATATGTTCCAATATTCTTCTGGTTTGAAGTTTTCAATTTCTTCTTCTCTTTCTACTATTAGCTCTACTGCAACTGATTGTACACGTCCTGCTGATAGTCCTCTTCTTACTTTTTTCCAAAGTAGTGGGCTTATTTTGTATCCAACTATTCTATCTAGTACACGTCTTGCTTGTTGTGCGTCTACTAAGTTGACGTCTATGTCTCTTGGTTCTTTTATTGCTTTTTGTACTGCCCCTTTTGTGATTTCATTAAATGTTACTCTTGTTATTTTTGCTTCTTCATCTTTTAGTATTGTTGCTAGGTGCCATGCTATCGCTTCACCCTCACGGTCAGGGTCAGTTGCAAGATATACTTTATCTGCTTGCTTTGCTTCTTTCTTTAATAATTTTATTAGGTCTCCTTTTCCCCTTATGTTTATATATTCTGGTTCAAAGTCATTTTCTATATTTACTCCTAGTTTTGATTTTGGTAGGTCTCTTATGTGCCCCATTGACGCTACTACTTTTGTACTACCACCTAGGAATTTTTTTATTGTGTTTGCTTTTGCTGGTGATTCTACTATTATTAATTTACTTGCCATAGTTTTCCTCCTTTTATTGCTATTTTCTTTGTTGCTATATGTTATTTTAGACTAATTTCCCATTTTTTGCAAGCTTTTTTGGAAACTATAATAAATATGCACTTTTTGATAAATCACAGATGACGTCTTGTACACATACTGGTGTAACTTCGTTGTCTTTTAATATTTTTAAAATTTCGTCTACTTTTTCTTCGTTATTTGATAAGTATTCGATAGTTTTGTCCTCTGTTTTTTTGTCATTTTCTATGTATTGGGTTTTTACAATTTTTATGCCATATTTACTGTTTGTTCCTTTTACAAATTCGTCTTCATTTATTATTTTGTAATACTCCAATTTGATTGGATTTTCCACTCCTGCTTCTTCTAATTTTTCTTTTTCTATGAATATACTTCCATAAAATCTTTTCATTTTTCTCCCTCTCTTTCGTATTAAACAGAAATTATAATACTACTATTTTCAAGGGTTTGCAAGATTTTTTCATCGCAATATTTTATGTTTTTTTATGTTTTTTTGCATATTTCGTTTTGTCTCGACATATTAGTTTTTTGTTTTATGTTTTTCTTGTTTGCTTTCGACAAATTTCGATAGATTTTTTTATTTATTTTTAGTAAAATATATTTAGATTGATTTCTTTCTATTTTATTTTATATATTTTTATTTTAAAATAGTAGTAATTTTGGATTACTACTATCTCTGTCTACTTTAATTTATTGCTCTTTTTCTTTCATTTCTATTTCTTCGTAATATTCACATTTATTTTCAATTGTTTTATTTCTTAAAACAACATACAATTCTGTTGATGTAGCTGCTCTGTATGGGTTTGCATATAGTAGGTTTATCATTCCAAATGTGAAAATAGAGGCTATCTCCCATCCTATAAATGATAGGTCTAGTACAAATGCTCTCCATTTATTGTGTTTCATCATTTCTTTTGAAAGTTTAAATGCTTTTTTTCTTTTTATTTTTGGATTTTCGGCTAATATGTATGGTATCATTCTATATTCATACATTTTTATTGGTCCACCTATTATTGTTAAATACCATAACATATTGTATATATTTCTTAAGAACATTGTTAATGCCACATTAAACCAATTTTCTTTTTTGAATATATCTTTTGCTATGTCTGTTATCTGCGTATTTTCTTCTGCTCTTGCTTTTAAAAAGTACTTTCTTCCTGCTACTATTAGTGGATCTCCTATCATTATTACAAATAGCAATGATATTAGTGCTGTTATTGAAAGTGTAACTCCTAAAAATGCCTGATTTATATTAAATGACGTTATTGCATCTATTATTTTGAATATATATTTTTGTGATTTTGTTGCACTACTTACATTTGCTTTTACTATTTCTATTACTTTTTTCTCTGAGTCTGTTAAGTTTTCAATTCCAATTTCTTCTTCTACTTCTGATATTTTTTCTAATATTATTTCTACTTTTTCTTGGTCTATATCTTCATTTTCTTGTATTTGCTCTTGCCTAACTATATAAGTTGGGTCTAATGAATCTTCTCCTTGTAGCCAACCTATTATTGATGTTCCAAATTCTCCTGTTAAAAGCGCAAGTAAAAAACATACTACTATTACTGTCCAGTAGTTTTTCTTTACTACTTCTCGTGCTTTAGCTTTTAATTCTTTTCTTTTCCACATTACATTTTCTCCTAGTTTTTAATTATGTAAAAAGTATGCTCTCTTCTTTATGTTCTATATAATTATAAACTAAATGTTCCTTCTAGGCAAGCCATTTTTTGCTTATTTATTTTTTTGTGTTATATTTTTAGTAGGTCTACCTTTTATATTAGCTTTTTATTTTTTTATGTCTTTCAGTTTTAGTATATCCCCTGCATTTAACTTTCCTGCCCTTGTTATTGTGTTGTATCCATATTTGTTTTTAAGTTCATCTACTACTTTGTCTAGTTTTTCTTGCTTTTTATCCTTTTGGCTATGAAATAATGATAGTTGTTGTTCTTCTTTTTCTATTAAATTGTCTACTCTTACTCCTATCAGCCTTATCTCGCTTGTTTTTTTGTACATTTGATTTAGCAATTCTTTTGCTTTTGCATATATTTCTTTTGTACTATCTGTTGCTATTTGTAGCTTTCCTTGATGTGAACTGTCTATAAAGTCTTTTGTTCTTAATTGTACATTTACTGTTGTTGCCAATAAATCATATCTTCTTAACCTGTAAGTTACTTGCTCTGTTAGTGCCAGTACTATTTCCTCTAATTTTTCTATTTCATTTATATTTTGTGGCAACGTTATGGAATTCCCTACTCCTTTTGGCTTTTCTTGTTTGTATTGTACTTCTGAATTGTCTATTCCATTTGCATATTCCCACATTTGTATTCCGTGTTTTCCAAACTTTTTGCTAATTACATTTTTGTCAGCTTTTGCCAGTTCTCCAATTGTTCTTATTTGCATATTATAAAGTTTTGGCACTGTTTTTTTGCCTAGCATAAATAATTCTGATACTGGCAATTTCCACATTTTTGTTGGTATTTCTTCTTCATATAATGTGTGTATTTTATCAGGCTTTGTAAAGTCTGATGCCATTTTTGCAAGTAGCTTGTTGTGTGCTACTCCAATATTTACTGTAAATCCTAATTCTTCTTTTACTCTTTTACTTATTTCTTTTGCTTTGTTTATTAGTGTATCTTTCATTAAGTATTGTGTCATGTCCAGAAAGCACTCATCTATACTAAATCTTTCTATTTTATCTGTATATTCTAATAATAGGTTGTATAACTTGTCTGAGTATTCTCTGTATATTTTGAAGTCTGATGAATATATTTTTACTCCAGGACATTTTATTCTTGCTTGATATATTGTTTCTGCTGTTCTTATTCCACATTCTTTTGCTTTCATACTTTTTGCGAGTACTATTCCTGACCTCTTTGTTTCATCTCCACCTATTATTGCTGGAATTTCTCTTATATCTATTTTACTTCCCTTTTTTAGCATATCTACCGCTGTCCAACTTAAAAATGCATTATTTACATCCACGTGTAATATTTGTCTTTTCATATTATCACCAAAGTTATTATAGAATATATGTTTGTATTTGTCAAGCGCTTTTGTCATTTTGGGTACTCCTTGACAAAGTGTTGTATAATACAAAAGAGGTGATTTTAATGAAAGCTTTAATAACAGGCGCATCGTCAGGAATAGGAAAAGATATGGCGAAAATCCTAAGTCAAAAAGGATATGAATTAGTATTAGTAGCCAGAGACGAAGAAAAACTCAATCAAGTAAAAGAAGAATTAAACAATACAAAAATACAAACCATATCAATGGATTTAAGTGAAGAAGAAAACTGCAAAAAATTGTATGAACAAGTAAAAGACATAGATATATTAATAAATAATGCAGGTTTTGGAGATTGTGGAAACTTTACAAAAACAGATTTAGAAAAAGAAATCAAAATGATAAAAACAAACATAACAGCATATCACATTTTAACAAAATTGTACTTAACCGATATGAAAAAAGCTCAAAAAGGGAAAATACTAAATGTAGCATCAATTGCAGGATTTATGCCAGGACCGCTAATGGCAACATATTATGCAACTAAAGCATATATAGTGAGATTGTCAGAAGCAATTCGAGAAGAACTAAAACAAGAAAAATCAAAAGTACAAATAAGCATATTATGCCCAGGACCAGTGGACACAAATTTTAATAATGTAGCGAATGTTAAATTTCATATGAGAGAAGCAAATAGCTATGATGTGGCTAAATATGCTATAAAAAAATTAGAAAAAGGGAATTTCTATATAGTGCCAGGAATGGATGTGAAACTTGCAAGATTTGGAGCAAAGTTAACTCCAGCACCACTTATTTCGAAAATAACATATAGAATTCAAAAGAGAAAAATCAGTAGAGAGTAGTATAAAACTAAAACCTGCCATTAAGGTCTGTCCCCAATGGCAAAAAATTGCCAAAAAGGTCCGTCCCTCGTGGCAATTTTTTATTTTCTTGTGAATTTGTTTAGAACTATTCCTACTGCGTGTACTATTTCTGTTGATTTGTTATTTGCTACTCCTTTTCCTAGTGCTTTTCCGCCTACTGTAAGGGCTGCTACTAGTGCACTTAGTAAGAATTGTAAGTCAAATTGTAAACCAAATTGCTCGGTTATCTTCATTGATATTAATGCACTTATTGCACCACTTAGTACTCCACATATGTCTCCAATTACGTCTGCACATATATTGGCTACTTTTGGTGCGTTTCTTATTAGTTTTATTGAGTCTTTTGAGCCTTTTACTTTTTTTGTTGCTTTTGCGTGGAATTCGTGCTCATTGGCTACTGTTACTGCTACTCCTATGATGTCGAAAAATATTCCTACTCCTATTACTAGTATTAAGATTAGTATTGCTGATATTAGGTTTAGGTGTGATACTCCATTCGCTGATATGTATGAGAATATCATTGATAGTATGAATGTCATAATGAATACTTGTATGAACCATTTAATGTTCGAGTTTTCTTTTTTGTTTTTTTGGTTTTCTTTGTTTTCTTGCGTATTGCTCATTTTTTCTTTGTCTTTCTCCTTTTTTATTTTCTTATAAATCTAAATTGGACTTGAATTATGTAGTTTAATACATTTTTATCAAGCCCTTGTTATTTGTTTGTTTAGATGGTCAAAGTCTAAGTAAATTTTACAGTTTAGGTCTAGTCGAATTTCTCTGTTCTCCGCTTAGCATTACTGCTAGAACTGTTTCCATTTAAGGAGAACATCTACCGTTGGTAGACACCAGATCGCCACTTAAATCTGTACCTTAATCCCTAGACTTCTATGCTACATTTTAGCAAACATTCTAGAAGTTTTCCTTAACATACATTTTTTAACTTTACTAGTCTTTTTTGCAACTGCAATTTCATAACCTAAAGTAAAATAAATTGGCCTAATTTGTTTTTACTTATGTAAAAATTAATCCCAATACCGTCACTCAAGACAGGCTACTCTATGTGTTTCGTGTCTTGGCACTCAACATAGGTTTAACTTAAATTTTTCTTTAAGCCTCCGCGAAACCAGGGTCACTATGTATGCCATTACATACTCCCCTAATTTCTTTACTCCCTGGATACACACAAAACTGGCATTTCGCGCATAAACAAGAAACTTCAACGATGTGCCCTTTAGTGGATTTTTAGCCCCACCCTCGTAAAGTTTGTATGACTAGAATAATGCACCATCGTTATATATTATACATTTTTTGGTGAAATATTCCAAGTTTATTTTTGGTCTGTTTTGGTCTTAATTTGAGTTTGGTACTTTCCTTTATTTTCTTATTTCTCGTTTATCCTCACTTTTGCTCGTTTTTTCTCTCTTTTTTGTCGCTTTGCTTACTCCTTTTGTCTTTACTAAATTGAAGTGTTTAAATTTATGCTTTTGGTGTGCAAAAAAATAACCGTATAATTAAATTTCTTTAATTTATACGGTTGTATTTTTTATTCTGCTAAATCCGTTTCACATATTAGGTTTTCACAGTACCTCCTACTTTATATAAAGTGTGAGCCTACTGCCATAGCCGTCGTAGGTGCTGATCGGATTGTCGTTGCTGCAGTAGGCTGGCAAAAAGCTGTAGCTGTAATTGCCACCACGATAAACTCGAAAGCCAGAATTGTTGGCCTCTAATGTCCATTCCCTACTATTTCCTAAAAGGTCATATACATTTTTTATTTTATCTGTTTCTACATAACCTGTTCTTCTTTCTGTATCTTGGTTTCTAACTGCTCCTGTTACAGGAGTTGGAGAATTAACATTTATATTACTATCTTTATGCATCCAATTCATCATTGCATCATATTGACTTCCCCATATCATACTACTTACTACTGAAGCTTTATTGTATGTTTTTGCTTTTGTATATAATCCATACCAGCTATTTGTATCAGTTTGTGAAGCATCTGATGATCTTTCATTTTTCTTTGATTGGGCGTTTTTATTTTCGTCCAAACTTATTTCATATCTCGCTACATAAAATCCATGATTTATATTTACACTTTTTATCATATTATTATAATCACTTTGTAGACTTTCTTCTGTTATCCCTACTGTATTATAACTAGATGCATCTGCATATGAACTATCGGTTAAATATGCTGGCTCTCTATAATAATCTGTAGTTGTTGTACAACCACTCATTACTTCTGAACCTGTATCAGTAAAATCATATAATAATCCTCTATATTGTGGATTTTCTGCTGTACCTAAGTTTATTGCCATTGCCTTATTAGCTGTTCCCTGCTCTTCACTTTCGGCTACTACTGTTGGAACTGGTATCCAAACAAATTCGTTTCCATCGCTTTTCCCTGTTGTTTCATTAAAATGGTCTGTAATGACCAATCCTTCTGATATATCGTCTAGTCCAGGTACAATTCCAAAACCAACTGGAATTACTGCTGTCTCTCCACCTTCTGTATATTTCTTATTACTTCCTGTCACTATCTCTCCAACCTTTGCTGGCTCTAGTGGAACTACTATATTTCCTGTTGCTATATCTAATGTCACATCATAACCATTATACTTCACTGTACAAGTATTATCTCCATTATCTATTATGTCTGTATCTTGTAGCCCTAAATTGTTCTTTACATTTGTTTTAAAATCTTCATAATTAAATTTTCCAGTATTATCTATACTACCTAAATATTCTAACTTAACAGCTTCTTCTGCTGATGCCTTATCTGTTTTCTCCTTTGAACTTGCTGCTTTTGTTAAAATTCCATTATCTCCTGTTAATGTCGCAATTGCCACGCCTGCTAGTATTAAAAGTACAATAATTGTTATTACTAATGCTATTAATGTAATACCTTTGTTATTTACTTTTAGTTTTCTATTTTTTATTTGCATAAAAAACTTCTCCCTTCTCTCTTTTGTTTTCTACTTATCTTTCTTCATTTTTTGTTTCTTTTCAAATTTTGCTATTTTTACTTAATATTCTTCTTTATCTAAATTATTTCCACTTTTGCAAATAGTATTCCTACCTATTTACTTTTCTAACAAAGATATTAAATTTTCAAGGTTCCTTTTCTTTACTATTTACAAAAAATAGATTTAATTCATAATTATTTTATAAACAATCACGAATTAAGTCAAGATGTTTTACGAAATTATTTCTGCTTTTAAATAAAAAAATCGTATTGACCTGATTTTTCAGTTTCAATACAATTTTCTATATCTAATGCTTACATTTATTTGACATTTTTATATATTCTTTTTTATTTCGTTGTATATTTCTTCGTGTATATCTTCTATTGTTCTTATGTTATTATCTTTCACGCATTTTATTTCATACCAACCATATTTCTGTGCTACTTCACATGCTGCTGAGTATGCGTCTTTTAAGTGTTCTGTGTCGCTTTCGTGTATGTCCTTTTTCGTGTCGTGTGTGAATTTGTTTTCTCTATTTGCCATTAGTTCTAATGATTTTTCTACTGGCATATTTAAAAAGAAAACTTCTGTTGGTATTGGTAGTTTGTATAGGTTAAATTCAAAATCCCATAACCATTTTAAAAATTTTTCTCTTTCTACTGGGTCTGATATTTTTCCTGCTTGGTGTACCATGTTTGCTGTTGTATATCTATCTGCTAGTATTATTCCGCCTTTTTCATAGTATTCTTGGTATCCTGTTTTGAATGTTGCGTATCTGTCTGCTGCATAGAATGTTGATGCTATGTATGGACTTATTTCTTTTGCATTTGTTCCAAATTCTCCTGATAAATACATTTTTACTAGTGCTGAACTGTCGCTTTCGTAGTTTGGAAAGCTTACTACTTTATAGTCTATTCCGTCTTGTGTTAGCCTTTCTTGTAGTTTTTTGAATTGTGTTTGTTTTCCGCTTCCGTCTGTTCCGTCTATTACGTATAATTTTCCCATATTTTTTCTCCTTCTTTGCTTTTTTCTTTTTTATTTTACTAGTTTGCTTGGTGAAAATCAATATCTTTTTTGTTTTTATTTTACATTTGTATGTTTTGGTATAACCTTGTTCAAAATCAACTGTACGCAATGCATTACAAATTTAAATATGCTTTACATTTGGGTATAATCATGGAAATTTTCATTTAGATTACTACTAATTTTAGAAATGCATCAGTAGACACATTAAAGACATTCGCTATATATTTGAAGTTTGATTTAGTTCATATATATAATTTAAATACATTATATGTTCTAGTCTAACTTTAAAAAATTAAAACTTAATCAAATCTAAAATCTTATTTAAATACACTATATGTTCTAGTCTAACGACGGAAATGTAGTAGATAGTTGGACATCAACTAAATTTAAATACAATATATGTTCTAGTCTAACATAATGGACGAGTTCGCCAATGTTAGCTTACCAGAATTTAAATACACTATATGTTCTAGTCTAACAAAGGACATTATAAGAACAGCATTAACTACTTTTAGATTTAAATACATTATATGTTCTAGTCTAACATGATGTCATCTAGGAAATACTTTATAAAACAAAATTTAAATACATTATATGTTCTAGTCTAACTAATTCACTTCTTTAAAACTGTATATATATTGCGTATTTAAATACATTATATGTTCTAGTCTAACCCAGTTGCTGGAACAACTGATGTGACATTCAAAACATTTAAATACATTATATGTTCTAGTCTAACCTGCATAAAACAATATTTCGAAAGGAAAGCAGAAAAAATTTAAATACATTATATGTTCTAGTCTAACCATATACGTGCCCATATAAATTATTATTTCTATATTATTTAAATACATTATATGTTCTAGTCTAACTGGCAATATGTCCCAGAAATTCTTTACAATTGCTATATTTAAATACATTATATGTTCTAGTCTAACTTACTTTTACACTTGCCATTTTTTTACACCTCGTATAATTTAAATACATTATATGTTCTAGTCTAACCTTTATAAAGGTTGGACCAAACAAGACTTTAACGTTATTTAAATACATTATATGTTCTAGTCTAACACACAGCTACAAAGACGGAACACACGTATATAGCACATTTAAATACATTATATGTTCTAGTCTAACATTTCTATGTCTTCTAAGATACCTTCGTTTCGTTTGATTTAAATACATTATATGTTCTAGTCTAACGGAGGTAATTAACAATGTTTAATATAATAAAAACAGATTTAAATACATTATATGTTCTAGTCTAACTCATTCCTGTATACAATAAGACAAGTAAAATGTCGAATTTAAATACATTATATGTTCTAGTCTAACTGCCTGATTTCTATAAAACTGTATATTATCCAAAAATATTTAAATACATTATATGTTCTAGTCTAACAGTTTGGCTTCTGCTGTGTCTGGGATGTCTTTTAAATTTAAATACATTATATGTTCTAGTCTAACAATAAATACTAGTAAATGCAATAGATTTTTCAACAGAATTTAAATACATTATATGTTCTAGTCTAACACATTCCTTGCCTACCATATCTCTTAACTCTAAGTCATTTAAATACATTATATGTTCTAGTCTAACTCCATTTATTTCTAACTTTTCTTTATCTGTTATTAAATTTAAATACATTATATGTTCTAGTCTAACTAGCTTTGTACAGAATAATTATATTAGAGATTTATTATTTAAATACATTATATGTTCTAGTCTAACAGCTTTTTTATTTTTGATTATTTAAATTTGTTAATGGATTTAAATACATTATATGTTCTAGTCTAACAAGACTAATTTTGCAAGAATAAGGAAATCATATCAATTTAAATACATTATATGTTCTAGTCTAACGTTTGCAAACATTATGCAAATGTCTCAAAGTGATTTATTTAAATACATTATATGTTCTAGTCTAACACCGATAAAATAAGCATTTATCCATAACAATAATAACCTATATCTCCTTAAATATCAACAGTTTTACAAATAAATTTCCAAGTGACACACTTTTAGTATCAATTTATTTTTACTAGTAATTACAGCACATTCCAGAATCTCAAATTTCCCACTTGGAAAATTATAATATCAAACCTTCTTGATTTTTCTCATTTGTCCCCAAAGTTTCTTCTTCAAAAGACGCTCTATTTATCAACTTAATAATTGTTATAAAATCTTCCTTTTTGCAAATAACCTTCTTAAGTTTTGTCTTTAACTCTATCAAATTACTCGGTGTTATATGGCCTCTAAAAACAGAATTCTGGTGATGAACCAAGTATTGTTTACAGATTTTGAACACCTTATTTACTCTTTTTTCATCTATATCATAAAATACAAAAACATAATTATAGTTATATTTATCTCTCATCTTTTTTCCTCCATATCAAAAGGTTTAAAGTCTCGGTTTTCCACAAAATCCTTTATCAGTTTATACCCATCTAATTTAATTGCCTTTTTATATGTAATTTTCCTATTCAATTTACTATGTAAAAAAGATTGATTTATTCTATCTTCAAATGCTTGTACAAATACTTTTCTTCCTTCTTCATTTAAAATGCAATAATTTAATTCTTTAACAAAATGTTTTTCTACTGTAATTTTTTTATTATTTATACAATCGAATATTGTTTTATACACTATAATTGGCTTAAACACTTCTGATAAATCTAAACACAACGAAAATCTTCCTTCACTCGGTTCATGTAAGAATGATATTTCTTGATTCAAGTGGGTTTGATAAATTTGACTTATTGTTTTTGTATATAACAGTGTGTTTCCAAATGATATCAGTGCATTTATTGGATTGTCTGGCGGTCTTTTTACTCTTTTACTCATGATAAAATCTCGTGGTAAAAAATGTTGGAATGAATTGTAAAACTTCGCCCATATTGTTCCTTCTACATATAATATTTGTTTTATCTCTTTAGCTGTTTTTAATAATTTCTGTACATCGTTTTTTAGCCAATCCAAATATTCTTTTAGTTCTTTTTTTCCATGTCGATAATAATGATATAAAGTAAAATGAATATTATTTGCTATTCCTTGAACTATTGACTTTGCTATTTTTTCTCTTTTTTCTAAATATGCTTTTGCCTGCTTTACTGTCAATTCTCCACTTATTAAATATTCTTTAGGATAAAATGTTCCTGTATAATGTCCATAATAGTTAAAAAAATGTACTATAACACCAGTTTTTCCTAACAAATCTAATAGTTTTGTGCTTATTGTTAATTCATTAAAACAATACAATTCTTTTACATCTTTTATTGGCAAATAGTTATTCCCTTTATCATTTTTGAATTTTATAGAAAAGTCTTGTCTATTTAAATCTCCTTTTGAAAAAATATATCTAGTTTCTTCCTTCATCTTTTATTTCGTCTCTTTCTTCATATTTTTTATTACTATTTATTATAGATTACAATAGTCATTATATGCACATTTTTTGCATTTACTTTCTTGTTGTTGATTTGGCGGACTTTGCATGTTGTATAAATTTTCTATTTCTTTTTTTATTTTCTCTATTTCTGTTGTTATTGTATCATTATTTTTTATATAATGTATTTTACTTTTCTGCTTGTTCTTTTCAAAAACTTCTATTTTACCATCTCTTTCTATACCTTTTTGCTTTAATATGTACATATAATATTTTACTTGCATTATTGTTGCTTGCAAGTCTGCATCTGATTTTTTATATTCTACAACATATTTATTTGTTATTTTATCTGCTTTAATATTTTCAATTGATACTTCTGAATTTCCCGAATCATTTTTGTTTTCGTGTAACACTCTCCCTATTCTAACTTCTTCGCTATTATCTTCTAAATTTATTTTTTTCATAAACAACCAACATTGCCTTTTACAATGTAAATAATAATTTATAATTGTTCCTGTTATTTTTACCAAAATATATCACCACACATTTTTTCATATTTTTCTTTATTGAATTTTTCGTCTTCAATAAAATCTTCTCCATTATCAATATATAAAATATCTCCAAACTCTTCTGTATAATATTTCTTACAGTTTTCTTTGTCATATATAGCTACTGAATACATAAACAATTCCATTATCTGATGTATTCTAGAAAGTTCAATTTTTCTTTGAGCATAGCTCAACTCACTATTTAAACATATTGATTTATATTCTTCCCAAATATCACTACCTATAATTTCTTCATTATTCCTAATAATTGTTCTATTTAAAAATATTTGCAAATTCATTTGTCCTATTAATTTCATTTTCTTATCTATTGTTTCAAATTGTAAGCTTCTTGTATTCTCTAGAAAACTTTCAAAATTATTATAATTATGTTCTTCTCCCCTTTCGTTTATTCCTTTTAACACTTCTTGATAATATTGATCAAAGTCTTTTTCTTGTAGCATATTTTCGTATTTTATTTCCTTTATGTTATATATATTTCTAATATCTTTTCGATAGATTTCATTTGTAGGTGTGTAGTCAAAGAAATACGCTTTACAACCTTTCTTTTTACAAGAACGGTTTATTCTACCTAAAAATTGTTCTTCTGATTCTATTAGTGATATGTCTTTAAATCCTGTGTCCATATCTATGTCTACACCTGCTTCTATTACCTGTGTACAGATTACTATGATGTTTTTTGTGCTTTGAATTTGATTCAATATTTGTTTTCTTATGTATTTGTTATCATCGCCACTCATTTCAACTATTGGTTTGCTTATTTTTTTGTTTTTTAATAATTTGTAAAATTCCATTGCTGGTTTCTTTTTTATAAATTCGATTAGAAGTTTTTCCTGTTTTTTCTCTCTTGCTTTTATGATATCTGCTAATGTCTCTAAATCCATTTTGTTTTTTAAATATTTATTATCAATTTGTACCCTTTTTTGAAAAACTGGATTTTGAAAATATTTCTGTTTATTTTTTATTAGATTTATGAATTGTTTGTCTTCATTTATTAGTTGGTCTAGTTTTGGTAATGTCGCTGACATTATGATTATTTTTATATTTAGTATTTCACTATATTTTTTTAGAAAATTGATCATCTCTTTCCAAATTGAATTTTTATATGCTTGTACTTCGTCTATTATTATTACACTATTGCTGAATCTTGATAATATCAAGTTATTTTCCTTTCTTGTCCCAAATAAAGCTGAAAATAAGTTTACATGTGATGTTAAGATGACAGGATAATGCATAAAATTGTAATCTAAATATAGTTTTTCATAATCAATTTCTTCTGTCTGATTTTCTGTTATTGCTATGCTTGAGTTTTTGCAAATGAAGTCTTTCTCGTATTCAAATATTTTTTCAAATGTCTCTTTTGTTTGTTCTATCAATGTATTAAATGGAAATATATAAAATATATTATTTATACTTTTGTCTTTTTCTAATATTTTTAGTGCTAAATTTATTGATGTGTTTGTTTTTCCACTTCCTGTCGGTGCTTCTAAATAGAATATATTTTTATCCAAATTTTCTGTTAGAGTTTTTTCTGCTTCTATAAATATGTCTGATCTTAGGCGATTTATGTTATTTACTTCTAGAATACTGTTGTCTTTTTTATATGCTTCTATGCTTTGGTATACAGATGTGTGTTTATATTTTTCTATTAATTTTTCTATATCTTCAATTGTATCTATTTCTACTTCTTCTGAATTCAGATATTCATAAGTTGCATAATAGTCACATGCTGTAATTAATGAATATAATAATTTGTTTAATATGAAAAATTCTAATTCTTTTACTTTTTCGTATTTTAGTATTTTATCTTTGTCTTTAAATGCGTTAATTTCTAAGTCTGTTTCTAATAGTTCGTCTTTGTTTTTATATTCTTGGTAAATCTCTTCTTCTCTTACTTTTTCTAATTTATTTAAAAAATCTGCTGATGATAAATCTTCTAGATTAGAGTGATGCCTTGCTATTTGATATGCAAAACAGTAAATTATAGTTTTTATTAATTTGCTTTTTGGAAATTTTTTAATGTTTTTGCAAAATATGTCTATGTATATGAAAGTTGATATTAATGAGTGTTCGCTCGTGCATGTTTCTATGTTTTTGTATTTGTTGTTTTTCATTTTGTCCCTTTGGAATTTGGGGTTTATTTTTCCTATATCATGTAAGTAGATTGCGTTTATGAATAGATTGTATATGTAATCTTTTTCTTCTTTTGTTATTTTTGCGTTTTCAAATGTGTTTTCTATTAGTTTTTTTATGTGCTTATCTATTTCTTTTTTATTTGATATTTTTTTGTAGTATTTTATTGTTCTGTCTAAGTGCTCTCTTAATGTTTCTGGCTGTTTGTTTGTTTTTATGTGTGCGTATATTTCTTGTTCATTGTTAATTTGTTCTTCGATTTTTATTAGCATTTTTTCTCCTTTTTTTGTTTTCATTATATATTATTGTACTTATTATTACAAGTTGTTTTGGGTGTATTTTTAGTTGGTGTTCTGTTTTTTATAATTTTATATTTGTTTATATTGATGTACACTATATGTTGTAGTCTAACTCGCTGATTCTTTGGTATTACATGATTATTAAGATAGTTTAAATACACTATATGTTCTAGTCTAACAAAGTTTACAGAGCTTATGGATAATTGCTTTTACGAATTTAAATACACTATATGTTCTAGTCTAACAAACAATATAGAAGATGCAGAATTAAAAAGAATACCATTTAAATACACTATATGTTCTAGTCTAACAGAACAAACAGAAACAAGCCAAAAACTAACACAGCAATTTAAATACACTATATGTTCTAGTCTAACTCGGCACCTATCATCACTTTCCCACCTGCTTGAAATATTTAAATACACTATATGTTCTAGTCTAACTGCAATTACTAAAAAGCTACAAATAAAGCCTAAATCTATTTAAATACACTATATGTTCTAGTCTAACCTGTTGATTAAACCTTTTATTTTTTCGTCATTCAGATTTAAATACACTATATGTTCTAGTCTAACTTATAGACAGAAATGAAAGGAGTAGTTAAAATGTAATTTAAATACACTATATGTTCTAGTCTAACCTCCGAAAAAATCGGGAATTTTACTAACATAAATTCTGAATTTTCCTTAAAATATCCGTACTTCCTAAAAAGCTTTCCAAGTGAATCCTTTTTTAGTCAAATCTTTAAATTACTGATATATCAGTAATTCTAGACATCTGCTGAAATCCATTTGGAAAAATCAATTAAAAAAAGTATAAATTTCTATCATTATCCCTATATCCATTTACCTTATCTTTCAAATAACAATTTGTATAAATAAACGGCTCAAATTCATAAAAATTATACTGTTCTTGAAGTCTAACAGGTTGTATTTCTTTAACAAGACATATAAGCTCATCTACACAACGAGAGTTATCTATTTCTACATTTTCACTAAAAATAGAATCAATATAATCTAATTCCACCGCTTCCAACGTAATCTCTTCCACATTTGATATTGTAGCTGGGTGGTCATTTTTACCCAAATATGGTATATATACTGTTTTTCCATGCAATAGATACTCTGTTAACTTATTATATATTTCTTCTTCCACAGTTCCGTCATTATAAAAGTAGATTGTCCATTCTGGATTTTCTAACCATTGCTCTCTTACTATTAGGTTTCCGCCTGTTTCATTTGATGCATATCCAACACTATTATTAAACGTTTGGATTTTTTTAGGATATATCCCATTTAATTTTTTATCTGGTACAATAGATACTTTCAAATTTTTTAATTTATCATAAAATTCTGGATACTTATTTTCTTTCTGTTGATTATATCCACCAAGACCTATTACTGCTCCCAACATTCCTAAAAGTGCTATCTTGTGAATATTGTTATATGTAAAATATGCATATTCATTTACATCAGGCTTTTTGAAAAAAGCTGTTTTTCCTGAAAGTTTAAATTTAATTGCTTTTTGCATTTTACCACCACCTTTTAGTTTGCACTCTCAAATATGTCAAATGTCTCACACTCTAACCCTTCTGTATCAATTTGTGTCGTTATTTTATTGTAGTAAATCTCTACTTTTTCAATTCTATCTTTATTTTCATTTAGTATCTTTTTTAGCTTTTCTATATTTATATTATCTTTCTCATTTTCTAATTTTTCAAATTTAATATATTGGTCTAAATTAGCTAAGTATAAATTACTACCTTCTTTTTCTTCAACAAATATAGCAAATTCGTTTTCACATCCAGTTTTACTGTTTGTATTTATTGCAGTTGCTGATATAAGACTTGCCCTTTTAAATTCTTGATATGCTTCTTCTGTATATCCTTCAAATTCTGGTAGTATTTCTTTGTAGTTTTTGTAGTTTTGTGGATTTACTGAGAATGGATATACATAGTGACATTCGTCTGCTACTATCTTTGTTCCTAATGTTGATGCTCCTGCATTTTCGCTGTTTGAATTTCTAAATGGTGACAAAATATCTTGTGTTATTATTTCACTGCTATCATATTTATTAAATCCTTGACCTATTTGTACTGCTCCTGTAATGCTTAAATTTACGTTTTTACTTGCAAATGTTGCACCAAAATTCATAATATCAATTGCTAAAAATAAATTTCTTAATACTTTCTCCGGCTCAGTCTTCTTTTCTACTGATTCTCCAAATATTTTTTGATATCTTTCGTCTAAATCTAACGGTTGTATTTTTTCTCCTGTTTTTTCATTAATTTTATGTGATTTTATATAAATTACTTTCTTTCCTTCTTCATCCCACATTTTTTTCATAGGATATTTTAAAGCTTTGTCACTTCCAAAAATTTGCGCTGTTCCAAGTGATTTTGGCCTTCCTGTAAAATCAGCGTTCCAATTTGACATAATTGCCTTTATTCCTATTACTCCATACACTTTATTTTTCTTTTCCATTTTTATTCCTCCTTTTTATTTCCCATATATATAATGTTTCTTGAACATATTCCTGAAATTATTAAGTCTTGATAGTCTGCTGCTTTTGAATTTGTTTCATATCCATTGATCATACTAATTAAGTTATTCACTTTTTTATTCCTTAAGTCAATTTTATATCCATATTTTTTATACATTGTTATGATTGATTGTTTTAACTTTAATGATGTTGACAATTCTAAAAATGGTATAACTAATCCATGATTTCTTTTTTCAGATTCACTGTTACTAACTAAGTAATATATTGCTTGTCCTGCTGCAAAATAAAATTCTTCATCTGTTTCACATACAGCTAGATTGTTGCTTTCAGTTTTCTCTTTTAATTCACTATATAACTTCTTTATTCTGTCTCCCATTTCTGCTTTACCTCCTATTTCATAATATTTTAATAAGTTCAATCTAAAATTTTGTGCATATGCTATTTCTTCTATATTTATATAATCTTTATCAATAAATTTTTGCAATATCATTTGTTTTGTCATATTGTCTAAACATGTTACAAATCCCTCTTTTATATTTTTTATAAAGTAATTCAACATTGATTGTCTAGTAGTAATTAATATATTTACTTGTTTATCACTAAAAACTCCTGCTTTGGCTTTTATATCATTGTTGTAATAATTTGCTACTAGTTTGTTGTTGTAATAATACTTGTCAATTTTTTGTTCTAAGGCTTTTGGATCTTCTATATTGTTTTCTTCCAAACCTTCTATGTTTAAGTAATCTTTCATTTTTATTGGCTTCATCTTTTTTCTTCGATTTACAATAGAAAAGTCTTCTATTATTGGCTTTCCATTACTCGTTGTTTTATATAAATATAAACATTCACCTTTTTCTGTATTTTTTTCAAATATTTCTATATTTGTAAATTTAAAGTCAAATGGTATATAAATACTATTAATTGGTTTTCCTTTTTCATCTACTAAATTGTTAATCCATTCAAAGAATTTTTTACTAATAATTGCTTCTTTTAACGAAATTCTATATGGTACTTTGAATTTTGTTGATTTAAGCTCTAAATATGGCTTTTTGCTGTTTAGTCCGCATATTATCATTTGATAATCCCCATATTTCTCCGTTTAGCTCTATATTATAATCATTTTTGTTGAATATTCTTGGATATAGATATCTATTTCCTTCTTTTCTATATTTTTCAATATCTTTTTCTATAAAAATTTTTACATATTTTTTGTCTGATAAGTTATTTGCTTCAATTTCTTCAATTATTTTTGGAATGGCATTTTTTATTTTAATTTTACATGTTTGTAATTCTTCTTCGTCTATGTTTTCTAAATTTATTGTTTCTAAAATTCTTTTTGCCTTTTTGTCCTTTGTTTCTTCTAAAAATGTGTTGAAATATTTGTCTATTGCTTCTTCTAGCTGTTCTTGTGTCAACATTTTTTCTTTATTTGTTCCTATTTTAGGCAATATGTCACATTTTATAAATAGTGTGTAATAATTATTGCTATGTATTTTCTTCGTCGTATCTATTGGTTTGTTCATGTCTATTAAATTACTGTTATATTCTGCTTCTTTAAACCATTTATATAATTCGCTTTGCTCTGTTTGATTTCTTTTTATTGTTAGTCTTTCTATTGTATCATCTTTATTTATTCTAAAATATGTTCCATCTTTGGGTATATAATTATCTAGTATAGTTTTTTCCATATTCTCTGCATTTTTAAAGATTTTTATCAAGTCGCTTACCATATGTTCCTCCTTCCCTTATTTACTTGCTAAGTACCCTAGCCCAATCGTGTTTTTTTCTAACATTCCTGTAGCTTTCATAAAGAAAGCTAGGTCTTGCGATAATTTATCTGTTTTTATTTCCATTACAAATTTGTTTCCTATTAGATTTGTATGTTTGTATGGAATTTTCACAGGTTTTATATTTGTTTGTCTAATTGCTTGGATGAATAGTGTGTCTTCTGGAACTTCTGCGTTGAAGTATTGATTATATTTTCTTATTGCGTTTTTGCATGTTCTTACTATTATTTCTTCTAGTCCGTCTTCTTTTTTCCAATATCTTTTTTCCATCATCGTTGCTAATACTGGTGATAGTGTTGTCATCTCTGTTATGAATTTTTGAGAGTAACTTTTTATTTCTGTTGATATTATTTTTGCATTTGATTCTGTTAGTGGTAATACTCTTTTTAGGTTTGCTAGAAATATTTTGTTTATACTTCTGATGTTAAATACATATATTCTGTCTTTTTTATATATCTTGTCTTTTTCTATTGGGTTTAGGCTACTATATGTGTAATATTTGTATTCGTTTTTTTCGTGCATCTCTCTTAGTTTTTCATTGTACAGCATTGCATTGTTTATTAAATTGTTTAAGAAACTATACATTTGGTCGTTTGTTATGTCTTCTTTTAGTTGCATTGTTACTGTTAATTCATGATAGTTCATTTTTTCACCTCCTTCAATTATATTTTATATAAATATTTTGGCTATGATTTATTATTAAAAAACTTTAATAGCATATTTAATACCCTCGGAATACTTTTTTCTTGTTTTATTTCATTGTTAATTGTGATACTTAGGTTTGTTATTTTTAGTCTTTCAGCTTGTATTCCTCCAAATTTTGATTTTGTTTTTTTATTGTTCATTCCGTTTTCTCCTTGTATTTTATTGTATTTATTTTAAAAATCTTTATGTATTGAATTTTAATTTAATATGATAAAATACATTGCATGTATAGGTATAACATATGCATATTATAAACGTCTTTCTGTATGTTTAAATATACTTTTGTATTCGAGTCTACGTTGTTCATTATACGTTCTTACTTTTGGATTTTCAAGTGTCTTTTTACTTCACTATCTCTAAACATATAACTTTATTATAATTATATTCATTAGTGTTATAGCATAAAAATAACTGTGTACTTTTTTAAGTTTACACAGTTATTCTATTTTTAAATTCTTATTTATTTAACCAATCTTTCCCGTCAACAACCCTTGTAACCATCATAGAAGAAACCGTATCTCCTACAACATTAAGCATAGTTGCTGGTGGATCAATAATTGTAGCTATAATTGTCAAAATTGGAAGCGCTGCTACTGGATATCCAAGCATAGTAATAATTAGCATTTCTGAAATAGTTCCACCGCCAATTGGCACAGCTGTTATTAAAAGGTTTGCAAGTAATGCAACTCCTACTACTCCTAAGACACTTCCTGGCGTTGCTAAGCTTGTTCCAAATAAGCATACTAAGAACATTATTTTAAATACCGAACCTATTATTGAACCGTCTTTATGGAAGCTTGTTCCTAATGGTATTGTTGTTTCTGCTATATCGTCTGGTACACCCATTTTTTTAGCACATTCAACATTTACTGGTATTGATGCTGCACTAGAACATGTTGCTAATGCTGTTAATGTTGATGGTATTGCGTTTTTCCAAAATGCTACTATTCCTTTTTTTCCACCTGCTATAAAAGCATATATTGTGTACACAATAAAGTAAAATGCTATTGCTACAATTGTATATATTACAAATGTTTTTAAGTAGCCTACTGCTATTGAAGCTCCAAAGCTTCCTACCAATGCTGCAAAATAGCATCCTAATCCTACTGGTGCAAAGTACATTATGATTTTTACTATGTTTCCAACTATTTCATTTGCTGATACTAGAAAATCATATACAGGCTTTCCTTTTTCTCCTGCCATATTTGTTGCAATTCCAAATATTACTGATGCAATTAGAAGTGCTACAATGTTATCTTTTGATAACAATTTTGAAAAGTCATTTACTGTTAATAAATTAACTGTTCTGTCTGCAATTGTTAGTTTTTCCTCGTCTGTTTCTTCATCACTTGTCGTTTCTTGTAATGAAGCTCTAATTTGTTCTCCGTCTTCTGGGTTTACTAGTTTTACAAAATATGTACTAACAAATCCTATGATTACTGCAATAATTGATGTGAATATGAATACACAAATTATCGTAATCATAATTTTTCCTATTCTTTTTGGTTGTTTCATTTTTGCAATTGATGTGGTTATTGTTAAGAATATTAGTGGTACAATTATTACCAGTAATAGATTTAAAAATAAATCTCCCAACGGACTTAAAATTGTTGCTTTTTCTTGGAATATAATTCCTACAATGGCACCAACAATAATAGCAACTAATAAAATTATTGTTGATTTGTAATTTGATAAAAATTTTTTCATAATACTACCTCTTTCTAATGTAAGGTAACTAAAAATATAATTATATCTTTAGAATTTGTTATTATTATATATTACAATATTCGGTTTTTCAAGTATTTATGACATATTTTGTGTATTTTGCGAAATAAATTTTAAAAAACAAATTTTCGTATATCTATTGAAAAAGTGAAAGAAAATTGGTATACTTGGAGCATAATAATAAATTTATAAAGGAATGATGCCTAAATGAAAAATGTTAAATTAGAAACAATTTCAAATCTTTTCGAAGGAAAAGAAATAAGAAGCATTTGGGATAGTGAAAAGGAAGATTACTATTTTAGTGTTGTTGATGTAGTTAGCGTATTAACTGAAAGTAATAATCCAAGAAATTATTGGAATACGCTAAAAAGAAGAATGACAGAAAAAGAAAAGAGCGAGTTGTACGCAAAATGCGTACAACTGAAAATGAAATCTCAAAAAGATGGAAAAAGTTATTTAACAGATACATTAGATACACAAGGAATATTAAGATTAATCGAATCAATTCCAAGTCCCAAAGCAGAGCCATTTAAACTTTGGCTTGCTCAAATGGGAAAAGAGAGAATTGATGAAGTATTTGACCCAGAACTTGCTGTTAATCGTGCTGTTGATTATTATAGAAGTCGTGGATATGATGACAAATGGATTAAGCAAAGATTAACAGGAGTTGTTGATAGACGTAAACTTACAGATGTATGGAAAGAAAGAGGTATAACTAAAAATGTTGAATATGGGATACTTACAAACGAAATTTATGAAGAATGGTCTGGTATGAAAGCTTCAGAATACAAAGAATTTAAAGGAATTAGAAAAGAGTCATTAAGAGATAATATGACAGATATAGAAGTTACCCTAACAGATCTAGGAGAAATTGCAACAAGAGAACTTGCGCAAGAACACAAGCCTTATGGATTAAAAGAAAATATAAAAATAGCTAAAATGGGTGGAAATGTTGCAAAAGTAGCTAGAGATAATTTAGAAGAAAAATTAGGAAAAACAGTCATTACTAAAAATAATGCACTAAACTATACATATTTAGATAATAAGAAAAAACAAAAATCACTAAACTCAAATGATAAAAAGTAAAATAGTTACTAAGCATTAAAAGTATGATGTCTCAAAATTAATTAGTTTTGAGATATCATACTTCTATAATTCAATTTTATCTTCATTGATGCAGTCTTCTAATGGCTCTTTAAGTCCTTTCACTATATCTTCTTTTAGCCCTGGAATAGCTGATATATATAACGTTTCAATCAAATTATTATATTTTTCTTTATTCATAATAATATGCTCCTAACTTTTCTATATGTGTATTTCTATATTTTTTATGCTATGATATAATTATGACATATATTTTTACTTACGTCAATGCCAGAGAATGAAACGTTCGCAAGTTTACGTTATTCAAACGCCTGCTTTATATGTTCTATTTTGTAGTTACTATTATTCAAAAAAACTTCAATCACATCAAATCTAGTAGGTTTGTCAGCAATCTTATTTTTAAAAATATAATATTTTGCAACATTTTTTATATGTTGTTGCTTTACCCTTTCAACCGCTTCACCAGGTCTACCATATTTTAGACTTGTACGTGCTTTTACCTCTACAAATACAAGTTCATTTGTAGTTTCATCATATGCAATAATATCTATTTCGCCTTGTCTGCACCTAAAATTTCTTTTTAATATTTTATAATCACTTTTTTCTAAGTATTGGCAAGCTAAATTTTCACCAATTTTTCCTGTTCCTTGATTTAAATACATTTATACCCTCCCGCTATTTTCTTTATAGCCCCATCTAATTCTAACATCAATAATGCATTTGTAATTTCGCTTATTGATTTATTAGATTTTTTTGCTATTTCATTTACTTCTTTGTTTCCGTTCTTAATTAACATATATACTTCTTTTTCTATTTTGTTTGTTAAGCGCACTTCAAGAGTTTTATTTATCTTTTGTTCTTGTATTTTATTCTTAATATTTTTATCTATATTTACTGTGCTAGCTTCTTTAAATTCGATGTATTTTAAAGATTTGAAATTATCAATAATATCTTTGGTTGAAGTAATTAAAATAGCTCCCTTTTTTATCAAATTATTTGTTCCCACTCCATATTTGTCATCTATTTCATGTGGCAACACAAAAACTTTTCTTCTTTGGCTTTCTGCTAGTTTTGCTGTTACACTTGTTCCACTTCTATGTGCTGCTTCTACCACTAACACTCCTATGGATAGTCCACTTACAATCCTGTTTCTTTCCAAAAACAAGTTTGACTTAGCTTCTGTATCTGGCGGATATTCACTTACTATAAGCCCGCCCTTTCTTATAATCTCTTTATACAACTCTATATTTTCCTTTGGAAATATGTGATTAAATCCATTTCCTAATACTGCTATTGTCTTTCCGCCAGCTTCCATTGTACCTATATGTGCTGCACTATCAATTCCTTTTGCCATTCCACTTGCAATAGTTATTTTTTGCATTGTTAATTCTGACGCGAATTTTTTTGCAAGTTTTTCACCATTTTGTGTACAATTTCGTGAGCCTACAATTGAAATTATATTTTGTTTTAGTAATTCAGTATTTCCTTCTAAATATAATTGCTTGGGTGGATTTTTTATTTCTTTTAATTGTTTTGGATATTCTTTATCTTCTATTGTAATTTTTGTCATTTAAATTTTTTCCTTTCTCACTTTGCTCAAAAGGCACACATAGTTATTAAAAATTTTTAATTTTTCCAAACTTACTTTTATTGATACTATATTTATATGTTCAATTTAATTTTCAAAATATTTTCTATCCAAACTCCTATATTGAATTGCTTCTGCTAAATGTTGTGTTTTAATATCTCTAGAATTATCTAAATCTGCTATCGTTCTTGCTACCTTTAAAATTCTTCCATATGCCCTTGCACTTAATCCTAATTTTTCAAATGCATCTTCTAAAATCTTTTTGCTTTTACTGTCTAACTTACAATATTTTTCAATTAGTGCTGGTGGCAATTCTGAGTTAGAAAATATTTCTTGTCCTTTGTATCTTTCTAATTGAATTCTTCTTGCCTTGTTTACTCTTTTTCTAATTTCTTCTGACGTTTCTTCTTTTTTATTCGAGTCTAATTTTTGATATGGCACTCTACTTACTTCTATTTGCAAATCTATTCTGTCTAAAAGTGGGCCACTTATTTTACTTAAATATTTTCGAATTTGTTCTTTGGTACAATTACATTTTTGTGTATCTGAACCATAAAATCCACATGGACATGGGTTCATACTTGCCAACAGCACAAATTTACAAGGATATGTAACTGCCATATTTAGTCTACTTATTGTTACAGTTTTATCTTCTAATGGTCCTCTTAAAGACTCTATTACTTTTTTATTAAATTCTGGTAGTTCGTCTAAGAATAAAACTCCATAATGTGCTAAACTTATTTCTCCGTGGTTTTGGAATCCTTCCACCACCTATTAATGACGTTGTTGTTATTGTGTGGTGTGGACTTTTAAATGGTCTTGTTAAAATCATTGGGTTTTCTTCTGATAATAATCCTGCTATACTGTGAATTTTTGTTACTTCTAGTGCTTCTTCAAAGCTGATATCTGGTAATATACTTGGGAACCTTTTAGCTAACATTGTCTTTCCAGAGCCGAGGAACACCGAATTAATGCACAATTGTGACTTCCTGCCGCTGATACTTCTAATGCTCTTTTCACAAGTTCTTGCCCTTTTACTTCTGAAAAATCAAACTGATATTTTGCTTGATTTTGTGAATTAAATTTTTTTGTCTTTGTTTTTTCAATATATGAATTTCCATTCAAATATTCTATGATTTCTCCTAAATGGTTAATTGGTAATATTTCTAGTCCGTCAACTATTTGTGCTTCATTTTCATTTTGTTTTGGCAGAACTATTCTCTTTATTCCAATCCTTTTGGTTTCTATACAAATTGGTAGAATTCCGTTTATTTTCTCCACACTTCCATATAAAGATAGTTCACCTACAAAAATAGTATCTTTTAAAAATTCTGCTAAATACGGATTACTAATCTGTCTACTTGCAATCAAAATACCTAAGGCTATTGGTAAATCAAACTTTGAGCCTTCCTTTTTTGTATTTGCTGGTGCTAAGTTTACAATTATTTTTCTACTTAATATCTCTCCTTGTGTATTTTTTATAGCTGTTTTAACTCTTTCTTTCGCTTCTTTTACACTTGCATCTGGTAACCCGAACTATCTCGAAATGCGGAAGCCCTGCTGATATATCCACTTGTATAGATACTAAATATCCATTTAGCCCTTGCAACGCCATACTTTGTACTGTTGATAACATTTGCTTCCTTTCTTTTATGTTTGGATATCTGAGATCACTACAATTGGTAAAATAATTATTAAATGGTATGAAATATTTGCTGAAAGTGAGAATTTCAAAATTTATTTATATAATTTTATAGGGATTTTATAAATGAATAACTATTAAATAAAGGGGTTCAATTGTAATGACCTCAGATATCCAAACATATTTTGTTTTTTTTGATTATTTTTTTGATTTAATTTCGATTTAAAATTTTTGATTTAAATTAAATTAGTATTGCAATAAATGTTTAACTGTAAATCTTTTTATAGCTTAACAGAAATTTTTACAAATTGCAATACTTTTTTTAAAATTTCCCGAAAAACATTTCGACAAAATTCGACAAATTGCCATTGGGGACGGTCCTTTTTGGCAATTTATTGCCATTTATCTCCGTCCCTGTTGGCAATAAATTGCCACTGGGGACACTCCTTGAATTTTCCGTTATTTCTGTATCCCGTAGTTTCCTGTTGTATAGTCTCTAAAAAAGTTCACTTCTGGTGGGCAATATGTGCAAACAATGAAGCAAATTAGTAAAAATCCGACAATTATTCCTGATAAAATTTTAGTTAGTGTTGTGCTTTGTTCTTCTTTTTTCATTATTTTGTATGCAACCCATTCTCCTAAAATTATACTGAAAATGAATATTAGGATATCTATTAATAAGAAGTTTGTTCCTATTATTCCTGTGTATGTAAAGAATGTAATTGTTGTAATACATATACTTGCAAAAATTCCTATTGTTTTTGCTTCTATATAATTGTTTGCAATTTCCTTTACAAAGAAAAATTCAATTATTGCTGCAATTAGCATTGGATAAAATAATAGCTTTAGATGTTCCCATACGCTTTCGTTTACTGCTGAAAAGCTGCCTACAAATGCGTTTTCTCCTGTCCAACTATATAAAAAGTGTAGTATTGTACCAAAAAACAAGCTAAAAATTATTGCAATAATTTCTATTTGTAATAATTTGCTTGTTTTAATTTTTTCCCATATTTTTTGTATTTCTTCCATTTAGGTTACCTCCTTATTCTCATTTATATGCGTTTAAGGTGTTTTTATTCTTGTATTTTATTGTACTTTTTATTCTGTGTTTCTATATGTTTTCCACATTTATCTCACCATTTGTGGATTTTTCAAAAATAACCTTGTATATTATAGAATATTATTTTATAATATCATTATATAAAAATATGGAGTGTTATAAAAATGATTGATGTAGAACTTGCAAAAAAAGAATTTGATAAATATGTTTCGAATTTTAATCCCAACGAGGGTAGAATTAAATTAAAAATAGAGCACATAAAAAGAGTTGCTGAAATGAGCAAAAAGCTTGCTATGAATTTAAATCTAGATGAAGAATATATTAAATTGGCCGAAATAATCGGTCTATTTCATGATATTGGTAGATTTAAGCAGGTTGAACTTTTCAACACTTTTAGTGACAAGGATTCTGTTAATCATGCTGAATTTAGTGTAAAGACTTTATTTGATGATAATTTAATTGCTAATTTTAATATTGATGAGAAATATCACCAAATAATAAAATCAGCTGTTTTAAATCACAATAAACCTAGAATAGATTCGGCTTTAACAGGAGATGAGTTATTATTTGCAAAAATTATTAGGGATGCTGATAAACTTGATATCTTTTACACAATCTGTGAATATGATTTTGAGAGTATCTTTTGGTATCCTGAGTTTGACTGCGAAAGAATTAGTGATATTATTATAAATCAGTTTATAAATGATCATTCAATTAATTATCCTGATATAAAGACAAATGCTGATGTAATTCTTTGTTTTTATGCTTATATTTATGATTTTAATTTTGATTTTTCTTTGGGATTTTTGAAGACCAAAGATTATTTAGAAACTTTTGCTGGTCGTGTTAAGCAAAAGTTCAGTAGCGAGATTGTAGGTCAACAAGTAGATGAGATTTTAAAGATTTCTAATGATTATTTAAATAGTATTTTTTAGGCTTGAATTAATTTTAATTCAAGCCCTTAATTTATTTCTTTTAATATGTCATAGACTTTGTGGATGGGAAGTCCTACTACTGTTGAATAATTTCCGTTTATTTTTTCTATAAATACGGAAAATTCTCCTTGAATTGCATATGCTCCTGCTTTATCCATAGCTTCCCCTGTTTTTATCCAATTTTTTATTTCTTCGTCACTCATATTTTTTAGGTAAACTTCTGTTATATCATAGTCAATATATTCTTTATATTCGCTACCTTTTTGAGCTAAAATAGCTATTCCTGTTATAACTTGATGTCTTTTTCCATTTAGTTCTTGCAATATTTTTAATGCGTCTGTTTCATCTTTTGGCTTTCCATATATTTTTCCGTCTTTTATTACCATTGTGTCTGCGCCTATAACTATTCTTTCTCCTTCTGTTTCGTTAAAGACAGTTTTTGCTTTTATATATGCTAATTTCTTTGCTTGTTCTTCTATTGTTAGGTTTTCTTCTATTATTTCTTCTGCATTGCTTACTTTTATTTCATATTTTATTTTTAACAAATCTAGTAATTCTTTTCTTCTTGGTGATTTTGATGCTAATATTATTTTCATTTTTATTATCATTCCTTTTCTAAAAGCACAAATTCGAATGAATTCTTTACCATTTTATGGATATTATTCAACCTTCTTTATTCCTTTTTATTGATTTATTTTATGTACAGGAAGTTTATTTTCTTTTAATATGTCTTTAATTATTTTTGGTCTTATGTCGTAATTGTCTAATTTATTTATATCTAACCATTCATATTGTAAATAATCTCTTCCTTCTATATTTTTTATTGGTTCTATTATTTGCTTGTCTTCTTCTTTCTCGAATTCTGCTTGATATACAAACATTATCTCATGATATTTTTTCTCTTTTGCTTCGAAAAAGTTTTCTATTGTTGATACGTATCCTGTAATTTCTATTTCTTTTCCTGTCTCTTCTAAAATTTCTCTTTTTAATGTGTTTTCAGAGTTTTCTCCTATCATTACTCTTCCGCCTAATAGCGCATAATGCTCTTCTTTGTTGCTTTTGTGTAGTAGGACTTTTCCTTTATGTATTATTATTCCTGCTGCTCTTACATTTAGCCTGTATTCTTCCATATCAACTGTAATGTCCATTTTATTTTTCTCCCTTATTTTTGCTTTTTAATTTTTTATATCCCCAGTATCCGCCACCGCCTAGAAGCCCTAATGTTATAATTCCGCCTACTGGATTTGTTTCTTCTTGGTTATTAGTTGATGTATTGCTTGTATTATTACTATTGTTTGTTGTTGTTTTTGCTATATTATTCTCTTTTTGGGGCGTTTCTTTTATATTAATTTTCATTGTGCTTGATTTTCCGTTAGATGTGTTTGCTGTAATAGTAACTGTTCCTGACTTCTTCGCTATAATTTCTCCTGTTGAACTGACTGTTGCAATGTTTTCATCACTTGACTGCCATGTGATATTTTTGTCTGTTGTGTCGCTTGGAGTTATTGTTGCTGTTACTGTTTTGCTTTTCCCTACTTCTAAGTCTACTATGTTTTCATTTATTTGTATTCCTGTCGCATTTATTGTTTTTGGTACTTCTGTCTTTGTGGCTGTTGTTTCACTTTTAGTTGTTGAAGAAGAACTTGGTGTGCTACTTTTAGTTGACTTCGTTGATGTACTTGTACTGCTTGATTTTGGTTTTGCTGAGTATGGACAATTTCCATTAGTATGTAAGTGTGCTGGATTTCCGCCACAGTGATAGTGATAACTTCCTAGTCCACTTTTGTTTTTGTTGTCTTTGTGTCCTCCGCTTGAATCTGTTCTTCCTGAGTGTGCATATGTACTAATTCCTATTAGTATTATGCTTAAAGTAATTATTGCATTTATTGCTATTTTTGTTTTCCCTTTTTTCATTTTTTCCCCTTTATTTTCTTATATTTTATATTTTGTTTTTTATATTAGTTCTTTCCATTTTTCTTCTTTAAAACCTATTAGTATTACTTCGTCTGATATTAATATCGGTCTTTTTATTAGCATTCCGTCACTTGCTAGTAGTTTTATTTTTTCCTTTTGGCTCATTGTTCCTAGTTTGTCTTTTAGGTTTAACTCTTTGTATTTTAGTCCACTTGTGTTGAACCATTTTTTTATGTCTTGTCCGCTTTTTTGTATCCATTTTTCTAGTTCTTGCTCTGTTGGTGTTTCTGTTACAATGTTTCTTTCTTCTGCTTCTATTTTGTTTTCTTGTAACCATTTTTTTGCTTTTTTGCATGTTGTACATTTTGGGTATTCTATAAATGTGTTTTTCATGTTTTTTGGTCCTTTCTTTTGTTTTTTCTTGTTTGCTTGCTTTCTTTTGTTTTGCTTTATTATACTATTTTTATTTTGTTTTGTCTATTGGCTTAGTTTGTCATTTTGGGAGTTGTTTTTTATTCTAGTATATTTTTTGCGGATGCTGTGCAAAATCAGTTATATGCACTATTTACATTCTATTATACTTAAATTACTACTGCGACAATAAAAAGAGCATGCAAAATAGCATATTTATTTATATTCTACTATATTTAGATTACTACTATAACCGAATAATCAATCTTTTGTGCAATAAGAGATATTTACATTCTACTATATTTGAATTACTACTTGAAAAAATTTTAAGGATTGTTCCTGAACAGAGTGAAAAACACATTGAGAAGCAGTTAAAAATACTTAATGATAATCTTTTTGATTATATTTGCTATTGGAATAAGATGTATTATAGAAATGGACTTTGTGATGGGGCAGAACTTATTAGTAGTTCTTTTGAATAAATAATAAAGATTGGAATATCAATTTTACTTCTTGATATTCCCTTCTTATTTATCATATATCTTTATTATTGATAATTAAACTATTATCTTTTTGGGGAACAATTTTTCCATTTAAGTATTTACATATATCTTCATAACTATATCCAAATAAATCTTTATAATAAATTTCCGTATTAGTTATGTATGTATTATTTGATACATCTCTACTCCTACTATTGTAAAAATCAATAGAATTAAATACAATAAACATACTCTCTCCTGATGAAATTGCTTTGCGTTTTATTATTTTATTAAGTATAACTTTGCTTATTTCTCTTTTTGAAATTTCTTTACCTTCAATAATTCCTTCATGTCTATCATACTCTATTGTAAAGTTACTTTTATTAACATCTATTATTGCAACACTAGCTCCAGTATTTTTTATTTCAAGAATCAAATAATCTTTTGCACTATTAATGCCATCTATTCCAAAATTATTATAAATAAATAATTGTCTATTCAAATTATTTATGTTTTGCTCCAAAAAATCTTTATCCAATATTGCCCAATTAACATCTAAATATGGTCTTTGAGATGTTCTTAGAATTTCATTATTATCTCTTCTATCCATTTTTGTAATGAATAATAAGAAAAGTGCGCTTACAATTGTTCCTGCATAAGTTCCTATAAATGACATCCAATCATACTTTTCAGTCAAATTATCTATATATGGAAAGAAAAAATGTCCTAGATTTACTAAATCTATTATAAAAACTGCTATAGGAACTAGAAATATCATCCACAATATTTTTGAAGTTTCTTTTTCTTCATTATATTCTTTTTTTAATTTTTTCATACATTGCCTCTTTTCATTATCAAAGGAAGCAAAATACTGGTGTAATTTTAATTACATTTATACTTGCTTCTTTTGTTTATTTTTATTCTTATTATCATAATTTTATTTTATATATAATATTCTTAATTTTTTATAACACATATAAATAAAAAAATAATAACCAAAGTAGTTTTTTACTTTGGTTATTTTATCTTTAATTAGGTGTTGATCTACGATGACCTTTTACTTTTGTTCCATCTTTTTTAGTGTACCCATTTACTGGTACTATTTTCTTTTCTTGTTTTCCCGAGTTACTACTCTTTGTTTTTGCCATATTTTTCATCTCCTTTCATATATTTATTAATTTTTTCTTCCCAATTTAGATAATGGTAAATTCTATCAATATGCATTTTATTGTTTAATACTTCTGTTTTTGTAAGTTTAGAAATCTCTTCCCAATTTTTATCTAATATATATGTTGCATTATTAGGCATTAAACTTTCTAATATTGCATATTTACCACAAATAAATACTATGTATCCCTTAAATTCTTGTGTTCCTACTGCTATATTTTCATTACTATTTTCAATAAGCTTGTCTATATTTCTTATGTACATACTTGCTCTGTTTTGACTTACTTCTTCTCTTATGATGTTTCTTATTCTTTCTTTAGTTTGCTTTCCTGATCTTAGTATCTCCCATTTTACTGATCTTACAGTTTTTATTGGCTCTTTCATATTTATATTTACTATATTGCATTTACCAAATATGCTTAATATCATATTAATTAATAATTTAATGTCTTCGTAATTTTCCTGTGAGTTTTTTATTTTTCTTGAAGTTATCCATTTATTTTTTGAATTATCCTCTACTATCATAAATTCTAATGCTTTTGGTGGTAAATATTCCCTTGGGTATCTTTCATATGGTATATATTTGTAATCTGAGTGTACATTATGCCCCCAGTCCTCCCATGACCATTCCCAATATCTCTCTGCTGTTTCCTTTGGTAAATCCTTTCTTATAATACATTTTCCCTCCGCATTTTCATATGTACTTTTTGAAATACTAGAACTTGGTACTATTATTTCTCCAACTACTATTTGGGAATCAAATCCCATTTCTATTACTTTTCTTTTATTTTCTTCTGTTACCTCTATTACCACTCTTACCTCTTCGTTTTCTTTAAACTCTGTTAAATATTTTTTTGGATTTCTTATTCTTTTTCTATTTATTTTCATTTTAATTTTCATTCCTTTCATCTAATATTCTTTTTTTCATCTTTTTATATTAAAAACTTATTTAATATAAAAAATATTCTCTTGTTAAAATTTAAATTTCTTTTCATGTTTTCTCCTTTCCTTATAAAATAAAGGCACAGTTTAAAACTGTACCTTATATAATCTGAACTAAAGTCATATATTCATTTAATTTATTAAAATATATAGTTTCTTCATAACATGAATATAAACCTTCATCTTCAGATAACCATAAATTTAATTCTACATTTCTTGATAGAATGTCTCTTTCTTGTTCTATTCTTGCTAAATCTATACCTTTGTGCTTTTTATCAAAAAAGATTTCTCCATTTGACTTATGCCACCATTTTATGGTGTTATTTTTATGATATAATAGGATTATATTGTCATTTGTTAATTCTGCTACTCTAATAGCAGTAGAAGTTAGTGACATCCTATATTTTTTTGATATTTGTTTTATTAATTCAAAGTTAACATCATTTTCTTTAATTATATTTCCAATAATTTTACTGGGTAATAGTAACTCTACTGCAAATCTATCAGCCTCATCTTCTTTTTGTTTACTTGTACATATTGTAGACAAATCTTCTTTAGAAAAATAATGTGTTCCTCTATGTATTAATATATGTCCTAATTCGTGAGCTAGTGTAAATCTTTTTTGTTCTTCATTATATACTTTTGAAGATATAACAATAAGTCTTTTTAATCCTTCTACTTTAGATGCTCCTAGTATTCCTTCTTCTAATTCTGTACTCACTAGTCTAATATCCATCTTGCTTATTAAGTCTTCTATATCAATTGCTTCTTCAATATTTAAATTATAGTCATATATCAATTCGTTTACAATTTTAGTTGGATTATTCATCTTTAAATTCCTCTTCAAATATTTCTTCTATCTTTTTTATGGTATCTTCACTTGTAACTTTACTTCTAAAATTAACAACAGTATCTACTTGATATAATTCATTTTTATATTCATCTATCTTTTCAAATAATTGTTTAAAAGATTTTGTTACATTATTTGATTTTATTATATTTATGTATTTTATTTCATCCATAAATTCTATATAATCCGTTGGTAACAATTCACTTTTAAAATATTCAAAATCTATACTCTGTTTTTCATTTATTAAATCAGTATATTTATCTAAAGCATATTCTATACTAATCATTTTTTCTCCTCCTATTTATATATGTCTTTTTTTCAAAAAATTGGTCACATTTCTTCATAATTTTTTTTAAATTTTTTCACAGCTCTTCTATATCGAGAATAAATAGCTTCTATATTTTCTCCTGTTAACTCACCTATTTTTTTTGCGGTTATTCCTTTTATAGCTCTTAATTGTATTATTTGTTTATCTTCAGTTTGAAGTTTATTCATTGCCATATTAATTTTCTCAATTTCTTCTTTCTTTATAATTATTATTGCAGGATCCTGATTATAGTAATTATAATCTTCATCTGCTATTTTTTCTTCATCTAATTCTATTACTGTAATATTATTTTTCTTTCTTATTTTTTCTCTACATTTATTTTTGGCAAATCCTAATACAAATGTTGTAAATTGGCATTTCCCATTATATTTGCATATCTTTTCTACACTTTCTACCAGAGTTTCTTCTATTATTTCATCTCTATCTTCTTCTGTAAGAATACTTTTTGCCGTGTAATTATATACATATCCTGGTAATTTTTCATAAACTTTCGCATATAGTATTTTTCCGCTATCTGTATTACCACTAATATATTCATCCACTAATTTATAATCATCCAAATATGTAATATCTTTTAACATCTTCATACCTCTCTTTAACTTTAATCCATTCTAAGTAAAAATTTTGTCTAACTTTGTGAATTATTATTATATTTATACTAACTTCCACTATCAATAACATTTGTAAGATACTAACTCATGTACACTCTTGTATTCAATTACAAATAAAACCTAGTTTATATTAGGCATTCTTTGTACTTTAACATAATCTCTAATTTGTCTATAATCCTTTATAGATTTCACATTTTGAGAAAATTCAACAAAATCATCACAAGACCATGGATATATCTCCACACCAGAAACTCCTTTTTCAACAGCTACTTGATTCCCAACTTCTTTATGTATAAATGGAGCTAGAAACAAAGCAAACCATTCTTTATACTTTTTTTTATCGTTAATATCACTATTTGCAGAACAAATTAAATGACTTCTAATAGATGTAATTTCATGTTCACATTGAAATGATTTTGAAGTTGCTATTGTTGGTTCTAGTAATGCATGAATATTTCCTTCATATACATCTATATCCGCGCCTATGTTTCTAGAATTTCCCCCAGGTGCTGTTTTAAATGGAATCCCTTGATCATCTGCTTTGTAATTTGCGATAACTTTTAATCTCGGCAATGCCTTTTTTATTATAATAGCAACTAAAAATTCTAATCTTACAGTTGATTTTATATATTTTAAAACTTCGTTTTGCGTTCCATTTTTTCCATTTTTAAAAACATTTTTTATTTCTTCTTTATAGAACTCCCAATCTTTTTCTTTTGCCCAATATTCAATTGCTCTTTCTTTAATATTTTTTTCTTCTTCGCTTTCTTCATTTTCTTGCTTGAATTCAAAACATTCATCTATAGTTCCCATATACTCAAAATATTCATCTTCATTCGAAAAATTTATATTCATTGAATAATTGTTCAGAATATGCTCAATTTTATTTTTTTCATTACTATTAATATCAATGAAAGTGCCAGCACCTCTTAACGAAATCAACATTGTTAATCTTAATTTTCTAATTACTTCATCTGGGGTCTCTACTATTAACTTGTCAAATTTATAATCCTTCTTTTTACTTTCAATAAAAGTTTTAGTCGCTGGTATTAAAATGTCATTCGGTGTTGAATCATCCATTAAATTCATCGCATGCTCATATACTATTTCATTCGAAGCTTCAAATCCGAATTCTTGACGAAATTGATAAATAAGCTCAGCTAGTGTTTTATAGTCATTATTTCCCCATGAGATAATGAATGTAATTTCCTGTCTTGTTATTCCCTTATAATTATATTTTTTATCTAAATATTTAATAACATTAAGCACTAGCGGAAAGAAATTAACACTAATTGTATTCTTCCTATAAGGATTATTTATTTGATACTTACAAAAAGCATTTAAAAATGCACTTTGTTCATATGTTTCGTCAAATTTATCTTCAATTGGATAACCATTCTCATACGTTTTTATCATAAGCTTTCCATTATCAGATATTTTAATTTTTTCTCCCTTTATTACTCTTACTAACCCTAATTCATTTAAAAAATTAAACTGTGTATGTATTCTTGACTCCCAACCGTCCATTCCAGCCTTTGTCTTTATGAGCTGTGATTGTATTTTTTAACAAATATATTATTTTTTCTATATTCATTTCTCCTGGATTCGAGTCTGCCCATTCATTATAATATAGTAATACTCTATTAGAAGCATCCTTAGATTGATCTTCCGCTATAAAATTAAATTTATCATGATATTCTCTTACATATGTCCCCAGTGTTTCTTTAGTCGGTTCAAAAATCTTATATTTAATTATCTCTCCTTCTAATTTTAAAGCAACTTCATCATCAATTATTTGATTTTCAAATTTTGATAGAATTGAAATGAACTGCGGTATACGTTCAGGATTCCTTATAGTTGTATCAAATGATATAGGCTTTCTTCTACTTGGCATGTTATACTTTCTCCCCTTTATATTAATTATTCTTTTTATAGTTAGTAACAAATATTTCTTTAGAAGTACTTTTTATAGTATTGTCGTTGAAACTAATATAATTACTATCAACATCATATACATTATATTTTTTAGACCATTTATTAAATGTCACATTTTCTTTTCCTTTGTGATATATTAAATTTGTTATTCCAAATTTAATTCCTTTTTCATCTAATTCATCTAAAAAGTTACACATCTCAACTTCCTTTTTATGGTTCCATAGCTTATTATATTCACTCATAGATATTAGGTATGGTGGATCTAAAAACACATAATCTTTTTCTTTAATATCTATATTATTAAGAAATTTTTGATAGTCAGTATTTTCAAAAATTACTTCGTTGTTTTTTCTAAAATTTAGATAATTAATTAATGCTTTATAAACATTTTTATTAAAATCTACATTTCCAACTGGTAAATTAAAATCCCCTTTTGAATTAAATCTAATCATGTGATTGAATCCATATATTAATAATAAGTATAGTAATAAAACATTATCTTTATTTTCATTATAGTCTTGTCTCATTTTTAAATAAGCATTTTTATTGTATTTAGAATAATATGTTTTTCCATACTTCTTCTTCATTTCTTTTGGCACATTTATTCCCCTATATGAGCAGCTAAGTCCATAATAATCAATTATATTATATAATTTTTCTAATAGTTTCTTTTCTTTGCCTGCATATCTTCCCAATTCTTTATGTAGTGATACTATGCTACTATCAACATCATTTAATACATATCTTTTTCCTGAAGAATTAAGAAACGAACTTCCTCCGTCCTACAAATGGCTCTATATAATTATTTATATCGTCTGGAAATAAACTTTTTAATTGCGGCATTAATTTATATTTGTCTCCAACATAAAAGAAAGGAGATCTTATAATTTCTTTTTTATTCATTATTTTTCCACCTTTGTAATAAATACATATTCCTTATGATTTTTTAATTCTGTTTTTCCTGCATTGAAAAATTTATATGGTTTGTCAAATATTTTTGTTTCTCCTTTTTTATCTAATATAGATTTTATTTCTTCTAGTGTTATTTTGTTTTTAGAAGATGAACTTTTTGAATTATATGTATTGTTATATGTAACAACTACATATTTAACTTTTAAACTATCTATTAAATTTTTAAAAGCTTTTGGCGCAGATATTCTGCAATATTCTGACATGTTTTCTTCTTTTGGTTTCAAAGCAGTTCCATATAGTTCTGGTTTTTCCCATTTAGTTATATTTTCTAAGACATGATAAAATCTGCTATATTGTCTTGAATTATATGGAGGATCTATAAACGCAATATCTGCTTTTATTCTCTTAGCTAAACTATTTGAATCTTCCCTATAAATTTCAATTTTTTGCTTTTCTTTTAGCTGTTTAGGCAAAATTAATTCATATTTAAATTTACTTTCTATATTATCTATTTTTCTATATGCATCATAATGTCCACATGTATTAGCAATTTTATCTATTGAAAAGAGTAAAGATGAAAGTAATACATAATATTCTTTGCTATTTATTTCCTTTTTAGATAGATTATTCTCTAATTCCTCTCTTATCTTTCCTATTAATTTAGCATCATATTTGTTAAAATATTTATCGCCAAAATTAGTTGAAACATAATTGTCTTTTAATTCTGCCTTATTGGTTCTATTATATGTTTCTACTATTTGTATAAGTTTATCCATATCATAGTTTTCTTGCAACAAAAAACCTTTATATATAACTTCATTTGAATATAAAAAATCATTAATTACGTATTTTTCATAATCATTTATCATATATTCTGTTACCACACCAGTACCAGCAAATACATCAAAAAAGGTTTTACCATCACAGTTATCTGTTATAAGTGTTTTTATCCATTCCATTAACTTGTATTTACTTCCTGTATATCTTCTATTGTACATATTAAACATTTATATTTTCCTTCTTTCTAGCAAATTCTATCATACTTCAACATTTTTAACAATAAATTTACAAATAAAATTTATTTTTTATATTTTAAAGAGCATTTGTTCGTTTTGCAATGCAATTAAAACATATTACAAATAAAATCAAAGTTGCAATTTAAGCTATATTCCCTAACATTGTTCACACCTTTCACATTTGTTATCCTATTCCCTCATAAATACTTTGATATATTCACTATTATTTCTAGCAATTTCTATTTCAAATTTACAGTTGTATTTTTTATTTTTATAGTTTTTATATTCTAATTCAAAAAAGTTTACAATATAAGGACCGCATTCCTTCCATAAAATTGATATCTATGGATATGACATATCTATTCTTTGTCTGAAAATTTTGTGGTTCTATAATATCTAATTCATTTTCACCTTCTAATTTATATATATTTAAAATTTTTCCTTCTTCATTTTTTATTTGAGGATATCTAATTGTCATATTGCCTTTATTGACCAGTTCAAAATATACTTTTCTATGTTGTGTAAAATTAGTTTGCACATTATCACATCTATAATAGCAATCTTCTTCATATGAAGTTTTAATTATAATTAGTGGCTTTTCTTTTTCTTCCCTTTCATTTAAAAATTTGTATATCGTAAATGTAAAACCAATTACTGCAACCAATATTTCTAATAAAGTTCCAAAAAATCCAATCCATGCATCATAGCTAATGCTTATAATTCCATTTATATCAAACAATCTAATAACTTTTATAATTTCAACAATTAATATTGAAAATAATATTATAAATATACTATATTTTACTACTTTTTTCATAATCATTCTCCTTAAATTTATTTTTTAGTTCATCTGTATCTTACCTTATTTTTATTTACTTATTTTTTTAATGTTTTAAATTTTTGTTTTATAATTAATACTTTCAAAACGCTTTTTAATATTTACATAATTTTTACTGTTTCGACATTTTTCTCTCACAAATTTCTTATAAAATACTTTTATAAATTTTAAGGAGGTATATAATGGAAAAAGAACTTAATAACATTTGGAAGCATTTAGGTAGCTTAGAAGGTGCTTTATTTAAATTAGAAGAATTGCAAGATTTACTTGTTATATTAGAAGAAGGTTATTTTGATAAAGATCATGTAGAGTTAAATAATCCTGATGATATGTATAATTTATGGAGAGATTACAAATATCGTCAAAGTTTATTATTTACTATTAATCGTTGTTTAAATCTTTATAATTCTGAATTAACTGAAAGTATTTATAAAATTTATGACTCCGTAAAATCTCTAAAATCTCAATTTTCTAGTTGTGAACCAACAATAAACCCTATTAATATAATATCTGCGTAAAAAGATTCTTTTGAATCTTTTTTACTCCTATTTTAATCTTCTTTTACTAATAATCATTTAATACAAATTTTTCTCATATCCAAATACTACAAACTATTAACTCGGTTAGTTTTATTATTTTTCCACACTTTCCTCCACCAAATCCTCATACATATCACCATACAATTCTAGCGACCTATCAACATCAATCGAATAAAATCTCACAATATCCTTGTCATACAACTCAACGCGCTTCTCCTCTTCCAGCACAGCGCCCAAGCTCTCCATAGTCCTCCACGATGCAAGATTGCCTTTATCCGCGTCAAGCAAAGCCTTTTTAATACCACACTCCTTACACACCTTTAAAGCCAAATACAAATTCACCTTATTATACCCCTTTTTTCTCTCCGTCGGTCTAATACAATAGCCAATATTTCCACCGAAATTCATTAATTTCTGATTTAGCTTAGTTCTTATATTTGCCATTCCAATTATCTTATTATCATCAACCCTTATAAGAAAATACGTCCTTGTAGGAACTTTATCTTCAGTAGCCTCTCTTGTATAATCTTCCTCCAGCTTCTTTAACCAGCCTTCATAATCATCTAAATATCTAGTCAATCCCCCAACACCATTAATTTTAGAACCATATTCATAAAATTCATTAATAAAATCTATAGCTTCATCTTTTCTACTAATATTTGGTCTTTCATATTTAAATTTCATTTTATTTCTCCATTTCACACAACTTTCCACAATTATACCACACTCTGTTCATAAAAATCCACCACATAAAAATTTCTTGACTTTCCCAAGCAAATATATTATTCTAAAAGCAAACAAATTTCAGAGGTGATATTATGATAGGCTCTCCTGTTGACTACGACAAAAAATTCAAAGAAAACTTTCCCATTCATCCAGCAAAACTTGACTGGGAATTAAAAAGATATCTAAATTTAATACATGGAAAAGAAGTCTTAGATTTAGGAATTGGACAAGGAAGAAATTCTATTCCATTAGTTAAGCTGGGTTATAACGTTACAGGCGTTGACTTTTCCTATAAAAATTTAGAAAGATGCAAAGAAATTTGCCCCGAATTAAATTTAGCAAGAGCAGATATAAGAAATTTCGAGATAGAAAAGGATAAATATGATTTAATATCATCAAGATGTGTTTTACATTTTTTCCATAAAGATGATATGTATGAAATAGTACATAATATTAAGAAAAACTTAAAATCCAATGGTTTGGTATATATCCAAGTATTTTCGGTGGAAGATCCAAAATTACAGAAATGTACTAATTCAGATAATTTCGAAATGTTAGAAAATAATATTTTTCATAACATTGTTAATGATACATTTGTTAGTTTTTTCACGAAAAATGAAATATTAGATTTGTTTAGTGATTTTCAAACTATTTCTATTTCAGAAGAATATTCCTTAGACCAAGGTAGCGATACTTCTTATTACTCAGGAATTATAAAATATATTGGACAAAAAAGTTAGAGACCTAACATCTCTAACTTCTAACTTTTAGTAATTTTTTCGCTATCATAGAATTGGCCCTATTTCTTCCTTGCCTTAAAATTCACAGCCTCCAACTCAAAATTATCCTCTATTCTTCCATTTATCTTATAGAACTTAGGCACATCTGAATATATCTCTCCAAGCCTATAAATAAAATACCTATCGCTATATTTATTTGAAGCTTCAATCTCATTTATAGAAATATCAAAAGCCTGATTTATACTCTTATTCGTTCCCTTAACCTCGATATAAATCTCTACATATTCTCCATTTCTCTTTTCAAAAGACTTAATGTCATAACCTGCGCCATCGCCATTTTCCTCTGACTCCCAAAAAACATTCTTTGCTAAATCTTCTCTCTGCTCTTTTTTCAGCCTTTCTTTTTCCCAGTCATATACTAGTTTTTCACTATCTTTACCTATTTTTTCTTTTGATAGATTTATTTTGTTATAGTCCGCTTTTCCTCTGCTTGTCTGTGTCTTGACTGTATTTTTTGATTTTTCTTTTACTTTGATATCTTCAAAGCTCACTTCTACTATTTCTCTATATAAATTTTCATTCTCCTCCACATCTTCTGTATTCTTACTTAATTTTGTGTCAAATTCTTCTTCAAATTCTACTTCTCCCCACTCTTCTAGCTCTTTACTATACTTATCTAATTCATCTGCATTTGCACAATACATAAACTCTCCATTGCTTAATTTCATGATACATAATGCATAAAAGTTAGCTTCACCAGTTATTTTAGCAATCTCAATCAAATTTAGTTCTTCTATTTCCATATAATTTAACCTCTCCAACAAATCTTTTCCTTTTTTGGTTATTTTATATGTTAAAAAATCTACTTCTGATATAAAATCATTTTGTTTTAAGAGTTCTGCACAAAAATATGCTCTAAAATATACATCTTTTGCAGTTGTTGCTTTTTCTAATTCTAGCCCTTCTCTTTTTCCTTTTACTAATTTCCAGAATTCCTTTAGTAGATATCTTTCTCCATCTCTCATATATTTTAAAATGTCATAAGTATGTTTTTCAAAATTGAATACTCCTGTCATTTTTAATACTCTATAAGCTCGGTCCATATCTTGGTCAACCGCTTTTGCTATCAATCCTCCTATATGTCTACACCAAGTTGAGTCTATTACTTTAAATCCAAAGTTTTTGCACATTTTAGTTATTTCTTTTTCATTAATTTCAAATAAAGCTGCAATTTCATATGGCATTTTATCTTGCATTATTCTCATAGTGTATAGATTTTCTTTTGTAAGGTTGCTGATGTTTACAGAACCTTTCTTATTTTTTATATCTAATAATTTTCCATAAACATCCATTGTTGCAATGTTTTTGCCTTTCATTTGAGGTCTTATTTGTTTTAGGCTTTTGATGTATTTTTCTAGTTCATTGCATATTTGTAATTGGTCAGTACCTTCTTTATTGAATTCTTCTATTTTATTTAATACGTTTTTGTCTGTTGAAATGTGTTTTATGTATTCTATTGTGTTTTCTAATTTTTGATTTATATTAACAGGATAATCTATCTTTAACGCATATATCTCTAACAAACTTCTTAATAAAGATTTAGGATTATTTTTTTGAAATTTGTAATACCACCTATATAAGTCCATTTTAGAGGCATATTCTGTTGCTTTTACTCTTTCGTCTATTTCTGCTATTTTTTCTGTATCATATATTTTTACACCATAATTTTCTATATAGTAGTCTAATTCTGTTGGATTATTTTTTCTTTTTTCAAATTGACACATGCTCCAAAATAATATTTCCATATTATTTCTCCCTGCATATTCACTTATATCTATAAGTTTTTCGTTTATGTCTCTTATTCTTACATCTGATAGAAAACAAAATGCTGGCGTTTCGTCGCTTTTTCCCCATGCGTATTCAGAAAATACATATATTTTTTCTACTTTTAGCCCTGTTAATTTTGATAGTTCTTCTTTTGTTTTTAATGCTAATTTTATTTTTTCTTCTGTTACTTTTTTTGTTTTATAAATTTCCATGTATTCTAATACTTCTTTGTCAATCCTTTTGTCCATTTTGATTCCTCCTAATTGATACTGAATTTTTTAACATTATATCATTTTATTTTTACAAATTAAATTATCTTTGCATATTTCAGCAATTTTTTTCATATAATTAAAATAAAGGTATTGACAATAGTAAGTTATCGTAGTAAAATAGATATTGTCAGTAACATCGCGGGGTGGAGCAGTTGGCAGCTCGTTGGGCTCATAACCCAAAGGTCGATAGTTCGAGTCTATCCCCCGCAACCAAGAATTATTAAGCATTTGCTATATTGTAGCAAATGTTATTTTTTTGTCTTAAAATGTTGATTTATTATAATTCGATGTCATAGTTTTTTGAAAATTTTTGAATATTTTGTGTATTTTTGAATACACTACTTATAAACAAACATTTATGGAGGTAATTTAATGAAACTTTTATATAATATTGTACTTACTCTTGTCATTATTGGTGCACTTAATTGGCTGCTTATAGGTCTTTTCAAATTTGACTTAGTAGCATCTATCTTTGGAGCAATGAGTATTTTTAGCCGAATTATATATACATTAGTTGGTATAAGTGGAATAATCTCAATTGGACTTTATACAAAAATAAATGAATAAAAAGCTTATAATACAATAAATATGGCTGATAGTTAATTGAAACTATCAGTCTATTATTATAAATATTTTATATCTATTCAAACAAATCAAACTTTATTTGCAAAGTAATTTGTTTTATGAAAACCGTTTTCCATATTTTTACAAGCACTTTCTTTTTGTTAACATATAGACTTACCAACTTCCTTCAAAAATGTATTATAATAGTTGCTGTTGTGCAAAAAATATAACATTATAATAGGGGTGAAAATTTATGCAAAGCGAAGAAGAACATAACAAATGTGGAACGGTAACAGTTACTGTTTATAAAGATAAGACAGGACATCCATATTTTACAGTTACAACCGATACAGATGAAGTTTTGCCTGTATCATACGTTATAGAAGATACATTATATCTATATTAAACAGACTAACTACACGTTGGTCTTTTTCTTTTATATCGCTCAAATGCTCCTCCTAACTTTACACATAAAATTATATAACAATTAATTCCTTAATGTTGTTAAACTTGCTTTCACCAATACCTTTAACATTTTTAATATCTTCTATATTTTTAAACTTACCATTTTCCTTTCTATAATTAATGATTTTTAATGCTGTTGCTGTACCAATTCCTGGCAAAGTCTCTAACTCAGTTTGATTTGCAGTGTTTATATTTACTCTTAAATTGTTTTTACTGTTAGAATTTACAGGAACTTTACTTTCAGCACTTTTTATAAAGTCTGCATTGTTAGTTTTTACGATCTCTGTTGATGAACTTGTACTTTCTGAATTGTTGATTTTTTGTGTTTGTACTTCTTCTTTAGTTGGTATTTTAACCTTCATACCGTCTTCTAATAAATAAGCTAAATTTACTTCTTCCATACAAGCATTTTCCTTTACTCCGCCAGCTTTCTCTATTGCGTCTGCAACCCTACTGTTTTCTTCCAATTCTATTAATCCTTCATTATTGATAGCTCCTGATATGTGAACCTTTATAATTTGTTTTTCCTTTTGATTTCCGTTGTTATCACCATTATTGTCATTTATAACCTTTTCATCATCTTGGCTTATTTCTAGATTTTCGTCTACTGCAAAAGTTCCATTTTTGCCATATACATAGTAACCAACACTTACTATCGCAATTATAGAAATTGCTATTAAAATCATTTTTTGTTTTTTATTTAATTTATTCATAAAATCATCCTTTCTTTTGCAATCACTCAGTCAGTAATTGCTTTCTTCTATTAATTTAATTTTCGAAACTTTTTTGGCCTGTCCCAAAACGTCCGCAAATAAGATTTTTTTGGCCTGTCCCAAAAAGTTCCTATTGAAATTTTTAGTAAAATGATATATATTATTTGCATAATATTTTAGGAGAGAAATAATGAAAATAAAGAAACTAATTATTTTGATATTAACTAATTTAATAATTTTAGCAGCTACATGTTGTCCTGTTTTTGCAACAGAAGTTTTAATTCAAGAGCGGTAATTCAACTAAAATTTTAAAGAAAAGTGATACCACAATTAATACTGAAACAAATAATATTCTTGATATTACAGCTAATTCTGTTTATTTAATGGATAACTCAACAAATGCTGTTTTATATAACAAAAACGAGAATCAAAAGGTTTATCCTGCAAGTACAACTAAAATTTTGACTGCTATTATAGTTTTGGAGAAGTGCAATTTAAATGATGTTGTTACAGCTAGTGATAATGCTGTTATGAATGTTCCTGAGGGGTATACCACAGCGGAAATTAAGGTAAATGAGCAACTTACTGTTGAGCAACTTTTGGAACTTTTGATAGTTTGTTCTGCAAATGATGCTGCTAATGTTTTGGCAGAGCATGTTGGTGGGTCTATTGATAATTTTGTTTCTATCATGAATACAAAGTTGAATGAGCTAAATTTGACTAATACTCATTTTACAAATCCTTATGGTTTGCATGATGAAAATCATTATACAACTGCATATGATTTGGCTTACCTTATGAAATATTGTTTAAAAAATGATACTTTTAAGAAACTAGCTGGGAAGGCTTCTTGTTCAATTCCTGCAACAAATTTACATGAGCCAAGGATTTACGATTCTACTAATGAGCTTTTAGTCCCTAATAATGCAAATTATTATAAATATTTGGTTGCTGGAAAGACTGGTTTTACATCTCAGGCTAAAGAATGCTTAGTGTCTTCTGCTTATAGAGATGATTTAGAGTTTATTTGTGTTGTCCTTGGAAGTGATAGCCGTTTTTCAGATACAAAAAAGCTTTTTCAATATGGATATTCAAATTATTCAGTTCAAAAAATTGTTAATAAAGATTCAATAGTTACTAATTTGCAAATTAGAAATGCAAGTTATACTACAAAGGATTTAGATTTATTAGCAACAGATGAAATATCTGCATTAATGAATAATCAAGAGAACCCTTTAAATGTAGAGCCAAAAATTACTTTAAAAGAAAATATTTTAGCTCCAATTGAGGAAGGTACAATTCTTGGAAAAGCTACATATGAAATAAATGGTGTTGAATATTCTACTAATTTAGTTGCCTCTCATAGTGTAGAGCCGTCAAAGTTTCTTGTATATTCTATATACACTATTATTGGTAGTAACTTAGTTGTTTTATTGGTTTTCGGTGTTATTTGGTTTATTAAGAAAAAAAGTACTTCTGAAGAAATAATTTCGAATGAAGAATAAGCTTTTTTGAACCAGCTTACACTCAATATAAATTTAAATACAAAGGCTTGATTAGACTTTTTCAAGCCTTTGCTTTTTATGTTAGAATAAAATGTGGTAAGCCACTTTTCTTATTCATAATCTTTTCCTATAATTATTGTTATATTTTTTTGAGAAGAAGTGGATTCGCTCTTTTGAGCAACTCCTGCTCCTATTGTCTCTATAATATCGTCTGATATTTCTGAACTTACATCTTTATTTTTTATAACTACTGTTTTAGAAGTTTCATTTGTGGTGTCTTTTTGGCTTACTTTGTATCCTTCTGCTTTTAGTTTTTTCACTACATCATCTAAGTTGTCTTTGTCTCCGCTCCCATTTAAAACTTCTATTTTTATTTCTGATTTCTTTGTTATCAAGTTTCCTTCTTCTTCTAAGTCTTCTTCTGTCTTGTCCCTGTCTAAGAATAATTCTTGAACCAAAGCTTTCGTTTCTTTTTTGTTGTATACAAATATACTTACATTGTTAGTTTGGCTTAAATCTGGTACAGTTCCTGGTAATGTTGATGTTAGGATATTTGCTGTGTCAAATTCTACAATATATGGTATGTAATCCTTTGCTACATCAAAATCTATATTTGTTATTAAGTTATTTTTTGCGACATCAAGTATTTCACCTATTTTGAATATGTTTTCTACCTTTGCTGTTTGTTTTATAACTTGCATTATAAATTCTCTTTGTGTTCTCATTCTTCCTAAATCATTGTCTCCATATTCTGCTGGATATGTTGGGTATGTTCTTGTTTTAGGGTCCCAATTTCCATGTCTAAATCTAACCAATTGTTCTGCTTTGTCCCCGTCTAATAGTTGCTCTCCTGCTTTTAAGTCAATATGTAAGTCTTGTGTTGGGTCATCATATTTCATATCTATTGGAACATTGAATGTTACTCCACCTATTGCGTCAACTAATTCTATTAATGCTTCTGTTTTTACTACTGCATAATATTTTATGTCTAAGCCTGTAATTTCATTTACTGCTTCTAGTGTTTCGTCAGGTCTATTTTTTCTTCCGTATAGTGCATTTATTTTTTCATATGCTGTTGCTTTTGCTGAGTTTTTTCCTGTATATGTGTCTCTTGGTATTGATAGTAATGTTGCTTTTTGTGTATTTGGATTATATGATGCTACCATTATTGTGTCTGTTAGGCTTGACCCTTGTAAATCTGTACTAATTCCTAATACTAAGCATTTGAATTCTCCTAAGTTTTTTCTGGTGTTTTCGTCATGTCCTACCATTGTTGCTAACATTCCTGTCATTCCTCCACCGTTTTTTTGTACTTTATATGCAAATACTCCTCCTGCTATTGCTATTGCTAACAATATTACTAGTAGTATTTTTTTCCACATTTTCATTTTTCTTTTTTTACCTTTTTGGGCATGTTTTTCTCTTTCTCTCAAATTTTCTCACTCCTAAAAATTCTTAGTGAAAGTATATCAAAAAATTATCAAAATTTCAACTTTTTTAGAGAAATAAATAACAAATTTGTTACTATATTAACTCTATTTAATACGTTATATTTTTTTGTATTCCTAGTCCATCTCCAGCACAAGTTAATGTTTCAACTCTTTTCTTTGTTCTTTTCTCAGTAGTAGTTGTTTTTAAAGATTCAATAAAACTCTGTCTTTTATTTTCCTTTACTATATTTTTAGGTTCTACTAACTTTTTAACTTTATCCTGTTTTATAAATATATTTTTTATAAATAAAATCATTTTTCTTATAATATTCATCTTTCTTGCCCCTCTTCTGCTACTATTTTGCCAGAAGTCTTTGATAAATCTATCTCTTCTTTTACTTGTTCTTTAGTTTCCCACGGTCTAAGTCCGTTTATTTCTTTTTAAATCTTCTTCATAGCATTCAAATTGTTTTGTGAATTCTTCTTGTGATATTTCTACAAATTGACTTTCATCTTTATTATCAGCAACATAAAATTTTTGTTCTAATTCGTCTGAATCAATATAAACAAAAATAATTGGTCTCTTTTCTTTATCTGTTCTATTATATACTCTATCTACAACACATTTATTAAATTTTAGATTATTATTATTTAAAAGTACACCACTCAAAATACCCATACTGGAATTTTGACACGTTGCAAATTCAGGACAAGTTTTCTTTAATAATAAAAGTTGTTTATTAATATTTTGTTCTGGTTGATTTGCATAAACTTTATCTATTAGTTCTGATTTTTCTATTAAATCTTTTATTGGAAATTTGCCATCTTTATCTGCTAAATCAACACTTGTGAATAGTCTTCTTAAACTTTGCTCATCTAAATTTAAAGTAGCGTCTTTCAATTGTTCGTCATTTTTATGACAATTATGGTCTTTACCTTCAGAGTCAATATCATTTTTTCTTGCTTCTTCATAACTTATACAAAAATTATTAGGCTTTCCTCCAAATCTATGCGATGTTAAATTCCAAGTTGGATCTATTATAGTGTTTCCTTTTACACTTTCTCCATTTGCAAGTGGAAGTTCAATATCCTTGATTTTTAAAAATGCATGTGTGCCACTACTTATGATTTCGCTTTCTATGCCAACTCTATCAAATATATATTTTTCTACTTTTGCTATTCCATTACAAACACCATAACCAGAATTAATTATTTTCCATAAAGCTCTACAATCTGCACTATCAAACACTTCTGTATCAAAGTCAGGACTATAACTTATTTTTTTACCTATTGCATTATCTATTACTGCCATTTTTTGTGCTTTTGAATATTCAGGGCTTAAATTATTAATTATAGAACTTATCCATTCTTCTGCTGCTTTATAGTCTGTTGCATTTGAACTAATTCCAATACCATTTATAGTACTAGATATTTCCATATTTGGGCAAATATCACAGAGTTTTATTAATTTATTTCTCTGTTCTTCTTTAAATTTTTCAGGATATATATCTATTAAATTGTCTAATCCTCTATAATCTTCTAAATTTCTTTCCCAATCTACAATTATTTTATTACCATATTCTGGTACCTGCATACTAATTGCAACTTTATATTCTTCTGGAAAGTTTGTTGTATCAAGATTTTGTTTAACATCTGTCTTTAAGATTGCTAAAATTTCTTTTTTTTCATTGAATGTTAAATCTATATCTCCTAATCTTTCAACAAACTCTCTTTGTTGGTCTGTTTCCAATGATTTCACAATTTCGTATGGATGAATTTGCTTTTCTATACAAAATTCTTTTTGTTCTACTAAAAATTCACTCATAGTTTTAATATCTAAAGTTTGTAATATATCAATAATATTATACTTAGTAAAACTTTCTTCTTTCATCAATATATCTAACTTATGACTATCGCTACAAGTCTTTAATACATCGATTTTTTCATAATTTTCAAATTGATATATTTCTATTGCTTTATCTTTTGCTTCGTCGCTTGGTAATTCTTTTAAAATTTTGGTAATTTTATAATCTTCCAAATGTAATTTATTTTTAATCAAGTCTATATCCATTAAGACTTCTGCTTTCTTTTCTTCAGTTAAACTTGAAATAATCCTTTCTAAGTAATAGCTATCAATTTGATGTTTTTCTATAAATTCTTGATTATGTAATACTTGTTGTTTTATACTATCACTCATTTTTTCTATCATAGAAACTATAGAATAACTGTCAATTCCACTCATAATATTATCATTATTAATCATTTGTAATATTATTTTCTCATCGGAAACAAGATCAATTATCTCGCCTTTTACATAACTATTAAATTGCATATAATCAAATAATCTTAACTTCTCTTCATCATTCAAAAAATCATTAATTAAATCCAAAAATTCTGATATCTTTAGTTCGTATTTACCTAATGTCTCCCAGCTAGAAAATATACTTAATTTATCATCAGTTTGTTCTAATACTTTTCTTAAATCTTGGGCGGTCATTATTCCTCCTAGCATTTTTCATTCTCTATTATTTTTATATTATCGTATCTTTATTTTATTAAAAAAATATATTTAAAATATTATATGTTGTCATTGTCTTAGCAATATAAGATGTACTCATAGTATTTCCTAAAGTACCTGTTGGGTTCATTGTCACAACTAAATTAATTATAAGCAAAACTGCATATGTAACCAAGAATCCTCTCAAAGCGCCATAAATAGCCCCACCAGCTTTGTTAAATTGATTTAGTATTGGCAATTTTGCAACAAAATTTGCAATTGCTGTTACAAATATTAATGCTATTCTTATACCCACAAATAATATAAGCATTGTTGCCCCATATACAATATTTCTTGCAAGTTCTTTTGAAGCTTCTGGTAGCATTCCTTGTTTTGCACTTTCTACTAGTTCACTAGTAATTCCATTTGTATTTTCTGTTTGTATCATTTCTCCAACGTTTTCTTCTATTGTTGCTTGAATTTTTTCGTCTATTGTAGTTGTATTAATTATGACGTTTCCTATTGGTCTATAAAATACCATTACTGCAACAATTGTAATTATAAATGCCACTAAATTTATTCCTAATGATATTAGTCCTTTCTTATATCCTAAAAATATTGAAGCTAGTATGAATAAAATTATTATACCATCAATTATAAGTCCCATTCTTTTCCCCTCCTATAAATTAATTATTTCAATTTTGTCTCTATATATAATTCCAGCCAAGCTGTTTGAAACCACTATATTTGTAATTTCTTGGTTAGCTATATATCTTTTTACTAACCAACCACCTGTATTAATAAATTCAACTTCTGTTCCTAAGTTTAATGCTATTATATCTCCATATGTATATATTTTTCTTGCAACAGAATCTGCTATATATTCTTTTTTCTCTTGATTATCCGCATTTATCAAATTTACTAATGTATCAGCTGTAAATAGTCCAGATGATTTTTCTTCTATTGAACATACATAATTATTTAAATTCAAAGATTGAAAAATCACTTTTTTATTTTGATTGTCTACTAATGTCTTTGCTTGCCCATTTTCTAATTCCATAATTGAATCTGTATACATACAGACTAATCTGTTTTTCTCTTGATATTTTATATTTGTTATCAATTTTCCAGCTTCACTTTGGTATGCATTTTCTACTGAATCTGTTTTTTCTTTTTCAGCTTTATCTATTGCTATTATTTTTATATTTGACTGCATTATTGTCCCTGATGTATCAACTTCTGCTATTGCCAAAAATTTGTTATCATTTGATATACTAACATCTACCACTCTTGAAGATAAGTATGTTTTAAATATTGGTGTTCCATTTGGATTATACATTGCAATTACTGTTTTGTAGCTTGTATCTACAATTACTACTGCCACATATCCATTTTTATTTATATGTACTTGCGAAATATTCCCTTCTACTTCTGCCTCCCAAGAAATTTCTTTGTCTGATATTGAATATATTTTCTGCCCCTTATTTTCTGCAATTGCTAGAAATCTATTTTCTGAACTGTATATTGGGTTTGATATTTGTATATCTAACTCTTTTTCTTTACTTCCAGTATTTCCGTATATTGTAAATTTTGTTTTGTTCAGTATTCCTATGTATTTATTAAATGAATATATTGATGTTGCTTCACTTTCATTTATTTCTATTGTTGCAACTTTGTCCTGTTGCACTTCTTTTCTAAATATATTTATATCTATCCAATTTCTCGCTTGTCTATTTGTATTGTACACACCTATAACTATTATTGCTATTACTGTAATTAGTATTATTGCTGTTATTATTACGATTTTTTTGATATTTATTTTTCTTGTTTCTGGTATTATTTCTTCTTGTGTCCAGACATCTTTCATATCTTTTTTCTCCTTGGTTTTTTCTTTATTTTACTATACCAATTAATAAAAAGCAAGAAATATTTTCTTGCTTTTTTCTGCCATTGGGGACGGACCTTTCTGGCAATTTATTGCCAAAGGGGACAGACCTTTTTGGCAGATTCCTGCCATTGGGGACGGATCTTGCTGGCAGATTTGTTATTGCCAGCTTAATATTGGATAGCCTTGGTTTATGTTATTAGTGTCTTTTTTAAAAGCAGAGCCTAATGCTGGCACTAGTAATTTCATTTCCGTTTCTGTTTGTATTGAACTCTTTTCTATTGTTACACCTTCTATAACATGTCCACATATGTCCTCACACGAATTTTTTAATGAATACGAATTTTTCATTATACCTATTGTATTATATGTTGACGATACCCCAAGTTCTCCTACTATTCCCCCTACTTTTGTATTTCCATTTATTATGCCTTTATTATAGCATTCATCTATTGAACTTCCGAACTATGCATCTCCTACTATCCCACCTATTTGTGATATCGTATTTTCCACGTTTCCAATTGTTCCTTCATTATAACATTTTCTAATACTACAATTATTAATATTCCATTGTCTCCTGTTAATGTCGCAATTGCTACTCCGTGCTAAGATTAATAAAATTATTATTGTTATTACTAATGATATTAACGTTATTCCTTTGGTTTGTTTGTTTTGCATTGTCGTTTCCTCCTTTGTTTTCTTTAGTATTATTTTATCGTTCGCAAAGGAATTACGTCAACAGGTATCTCATTACTTTCTATACAAAAAACAAACCAAGTTAGTAGCCTTTCATCTCCTTTAACTTGGTTTATTTTTTATATTTATGCCATCTTTAGTTTTTCTAGTTCTTTTTCTTCTATTTTTGTTATTTTCATTATTTGCTCATCACTTAAGTTACTCCTTATCATCTCTTTTACCATTTGTGTTATTGCTTTAGCTATTCCTAATTTTTCTCCACGTCTTTCTCCAATTTTTTCACCTTCTTGCCTTCCTTCCTGCATTCCAACTATCCTTCCTTTTAACCATTGTTGTTCTCTATCCTTTTTTATAACTTCAATTATCATTTCCTTATCACCTGCCCTTTCCAATTTATTGATTATATCTTTTGTTTTCTCTTCTCCTAATGTTTCATTATATATGTATTTAATAACTCGTATTAAAATATCTCTATTTATCTTTTCTATTTCCTTTTGAGTTATTTCTTCTAAATTATCATACAGTTCATCAGGATTTTTAGTTTTTTCAAGTGCCATCATCTTTAATATAAATAGCTTATCTTCTAGTAATTCCTGTTTTGTATACTCATTACTGTCTAATATTACATAACTACCTAAATCCATATTGTCTAAGCCTTCTAGTTGCTCTTGGCAGTCTTTTATATATTTTGCAACATTCCATTTTCCAGTTCCTGTGTATATTACAATTGGTATTACTAATGGCAACTTTTCATTCTTTTTTATTATCTTTTTGTTTTTCATTGCCATTTCCATTATTGCTATTTGATATTTTAGTATTCTCTTTGGCATTGAATAATCTATTTTACTTTGATGCTCTATTAAAAAGAAAATTTGTTGCCTTTTCTTTTTATACACTATGTCACATTCTTGGTTGTTAAACTTTTGGTCTATAAAACTACTGTTATATATTTCTAAGTGTTTAGGTTTTATTTTTTCTTTCAATTTTAAACATCTATTTATTAGTTCAGCAACTTGTGTTTTATCTTCTAATATCATTCTAAATATTTTGTCATGTGGATTGTTTACCTTTTTTTGTTCGTTATATTCTTCTATTGTTCTGCTCCTTTCCATTTTACTTTGTTTTTACTTTGAAGTCAACTTTTATTTTTCAGTAAAACAGCACGTGCTTTTGTCTTGCTTTTAAATTTTCTCTTTTTATCTTTATTTTTCTTTTGTTTTCTTGTTTTTTGAAATTTTTAAGAATTAATCTTGAATTAAATATTCTAATTAAATATTTCAGCTTATAAAATTAAGCTTTCACAAATTTTTATAAAAATTTTTTGATTTAAAGAATTTATAAAAGTATATAAACTCTGTGTTAACACTTTTGTACTATATCAGATTTTATATACTTTTTCAATATTTTTATTTAATTTTCTTCAACTTTTCATCGCAAAATTCGACAAATTTTGACAAATCTCATGCCAACAGGGACGGTTCTCTATGGCAGATTTCTGCCAAAAAGGTCCGTCCCCAGTGGCAGGAATATTGATGTTTTTTGCCCTGTCCCCAAAAACGCCAAAAACATTATGCTTGCCACTTTACTTCTAATCTATCTCCTATTGTGCTTCCCCAAGGACATCCTTTTATACTATCTTTTTCTTTGTGTATTATAACTTCTTTTAAATTAATCATATTACTAAAAGCATATTCGCCTATTTCTTTTATTGATTTTGGAATTTCTATACTTCTTAATCCTCTACAATCATAAAAAGCATTATTGTTTATTTTTTCAATTGAATTTAAATTAATTCCCGTCATCTCTCTTTGCGAATGAAAAGCACTGCCTTCAATTTCTTTTACTTTACTATCAACAATAAATTCTCCTTGTATTTTAGAAATTACTGTTATTAGTTTTGATTTATCAGCATTATATAAAATATTATTTTCTACTATATAATTTTTATTATTATCTATAGTTACCTTTATTCCATACTTGGTTAAACAGAATATTGGATCTATATAATTGACCTCGTCTTTTATTTCAAATTCTGTTACTTTATTAACACTAGCAAAAATTTGGGCTCCTATACTTTTTACCTCTTTATTTAAGATAATTTTTGTTGCATATGGTGCACCATTAAATGCAAAATCTCCTATTTTTTCATAATTTGATTTTAATTCTATAGTAGCTTTTTTTGAGTAGCAAAATACTAATGTTTTTGGACTAGCTTTAGTATATAGACATTTATCATTATCATCTACTGCATATCTAGTATTTCCTTCTTGTACTTCTATTGTTTCTATATATGCTGGTAAATGTCTACTTGGTGTTATTTCAATTACATCTTTTGTTATAATCAATTTTTTTAATCTACCTAGATTACCTATTGATGTTTTAAAATTAACTACACCTTCTGGTATTTTTAGTTCTGTTTTTTCATTATAATAGCTCTGTGATAAAAATATTACACTCTTTCTATTTTTTGGCATTAACATTCCTTCTTCATAATAAAAATTATCGCCATCTATTGTTATATCTTTTAACTTTATATTATTAGTAAAAGCACTTGAATCAATTGATCTTATATTTTTAGTAATGTGAAGTTCCGAAAAACTTGTTCCAAAAAAGGCTTCATACGCAATACCTGTTATCTTGTCTCCTCTAAAAGTCACTTTAGATAAATTACTACATAGCGAAAATGCTAATCCATTAATCCCTGTTATTTTGCTTGGAATTTCTATTTCTTTAAGATTACTACATTGATAAAATGCAGCATACTTAATCTCTGTAATACTTTCTGGTAATTCTATTTCCTTAAGCTGTCCACATGTTTGAAATGCTGACGCTCCTATAATTTCTACACCATCTTGTATGATTACTTTTTCAATAGTTTTATTGGCTCTAAAAGCATTTTCTCCTATTTCCTTTACTGTCCCTGGAATTACTATTGTTTTTAGTCCTTCAATATTTGAAAATGCACCTTCTCCTATTTTTGTTACAGCTTGTGGTATTATTATTGAACCTGTCGCTTCGTCCATTAGTCCAACATTTGTATTAGATGACAGCAAAACTCCATTTTCGTCTATTTGATATGGACTTACTTTTATTCCTATTTCTTCTGCCCACTTCCCTTCTTGCTCATTTAAAGCAAAATAATATAATTCTCCTTTTATTACCTCAAAACGGTCCACATATTTTTTACTTGAATTTTTTAGTACTGTATATATGTTTCCTTCTTCTTGCACTGAGTCATATATTAACGCATTTTTTCCAGCATATAACGCACCTTCTTCAAAACTTCTATCTTCTGAGAGCCTTTGCACTAAGTATAAATCGTATTCTTCTGCCACTGCTGATAGTTCTGTTTTGAATTTTGCTTCTCCGTGCTTTTCCTATTATTCCATTGTCTCCTGCTAAAGTTGCTATTGTTACTCCGCGCTAAGATTAGCAAAACTATTATTGTTATTACTAATGATATTAATGTTATTCCTTTGGTTTGCTTGTTTTGCATTGTCATTTCCTCCTTTGTTTTCTTTAGTATTATTTTATCGTTCACAAAATAATTACGTCAACAGGTATCTCATTATTCTTTTTTATTTATTGTTTTTAATTTAGGATTTTTCTTAAAAATTATAAGTAAAATTTGAATAATTCCCAAATATCCAAAAATCGGATACAAAGAATTTATCAAATTAGAAAAGCCAATTTTTGAAACTAGCACAGAAGTTATACACATAAATATCGCAATCTGTGTATAACTTTTCTTTGATTTGCTCACATTTTGTAAATAACTTGTTCCTAATGAAATCGCTGTGGTAAAAATTGAACCTAATATTATAAATCCATATGCAATTTTTAATATTTTAAACATATGTGAAACTACATAAACAGCAGGCATTTCTAAATTAGAAATATCCACATCAACTCTAACTAAAAGTAAAAATATTATAACAGATAAAGCTATACTAATTACTGTTGAAATGGCAGCAATTGAGGCAATTTGTTTTTTACTACTTAGGTAGTCTTTTAATGTTATTAAAACTGGTAATAATAAAATGCTGTTATAACTGCAATATATAATTGCGCTAAGTAAGTAACTAGACGTGTTTGTTCTTATTATATATTTGTCTAATTCTGGTAAGTTAATTTCTACTATATTCATAAAACCTATTATTACAACAAATATTATAAGTATTGGTACTAGTATTTCGCTTGCCTTTACAACTCCTTTTATACTTGTCATAAATATGAAAAAACAGAAACTTGCAAGTATAATGCTTCCAATTAGACTGTTTATTCCTAATTCTTGTTCAAAATATGCTCCGAAACCCGCTATCATAATGAAAAATGTTACTAAAATAAATATGTTTATTACAATGTTTACAATGTTTTTTAGATTGAAAAAGCTTTCATTTTGCTTTGGCTTTATAAACATTTCTAAAAATTCTTTATATGTTTTTATGTTGTATTTATCAATTAAGCATAATGCTTTATATATGATTAGTCCCATTAATATGCAAGATACAACTATACCTATCAATCCTTCTATTCCGTAAGAAAAGAAGAATAAATACATCTCTTGACCTGATGCAAATCCTGCACCAATTAATGTTCCTATTATTACAAATACAACTTTAAAAATATTTTTCATAGCAAAAAACCCCATATTAGTTTATGGGATTTTTTTATTTTTATTCTATTTTTTTCTTCTTCTAAGTATCCATACAACAATTCCTGCAAATATTATTAATACTGGCACTCCGAATATTGCAACTTGAACCATTATGTCTTGTTCTTTTGTTGGTGTATATGTTACTGTTCCTGTACTTTTTCTAGCTGTTATATCTTCTGGTCTTTCTGCTAAATATGCAATTGAGTTTAAAGCCATATCTTTATTACGAGCTAGTGCTATTATTGGTGATTGCGCATTTTGTGATAGTGTAAAGTCTGTTATAAATGTATTTTCTCCAATTACAACTAATTTAGATGTTTTAGCTTTTTCGCCTGTTTCTTCATTTGCTTCTTGTAGTGTTTTTTCTAATTCTGCCCCTACTACAAATTTTCCTGTTTCTTCATTTTCTTGTTTACTTGATGATGTAATTGAATAATCTGCCCTAAAGAATGATGTTTCTCCTGTTGTTAAAAGTTCTGTTTTTGCAACTTTTAATTCTTCTAATTTATCTTCATTTATATTGACTTTTGTAGGATTTATTAATAATACATCAGATGTATTGTACAATGTTTTTGTTAAATTAGAATATTCTATTGTTGGGAATATTACATAAGGCATTCCTGATACAGTTTTGCTTGAATCTGTTTCAAATATCATACCTACGTCAAATGGATTAACTCCATACAATTCTAAAACACTATTTACATTTGGTAAATCTTGTTTTTCTGCAATTACTCCATTTAACCATAAGATATTTCCACCAGCATTTATATAATCTTTTATTGCATTTGTAGCTGTTTCGTCAAAATCTTTATTTGGAGTTGTTATTACTAATACTTTACAATCTTCTGGAACTTTACCTGTTGACAATATATTTAATGTTTCTATTTCGTTTACTTCATTAGCTAAGAACATACTTAGATATCTCATATTTGTTGATAATTTATATTCGCTATATCCTTCTAAGAAATATACTTTTGGTATTTCATTTGATGTTACTGTCAAAATTGAGCTTGTTAATTTTTCTTCTGCTATACTAATTGTTTCATATGTTGTTGTATCATAAGTTACTAAATCATTTGCTGTTAATACTTTTGAGTTATCTCCACATTCTACTATAATTCCTTGTGTGCCATCTTCTATACCATATTTTGAAGCTAAGTCTGGTCTAGCATTTATATCTATTGCTTCTGCAACTATTTTTTCATTAGCGTTTTTATATTGTTTTGCTAACTCTAAATTTGAGTCTTCATCTGTTGACCCCACAAAATAGATGTGTACATCTTTGTCTATATTTTTCACTTTATCTTTACTTTCTTGTGTTAATGTATATAATTTTTCTTGACTGAAATCTATTGGTGTTAACTCCAATTTTTGCATTAAAATGTTTATTCCTATAAATAACAATATTATAGCTAGTACTAATAATGTTGTTTTAGTTCCATCAATTAGCCATTTTTTCTTTAATACTTCAATAAATTTATTAGGCTTTTTTTCTTTTTCCTCTTTCACTTTGCATCCCCCTTTTTACCTTACACTTTTTCTTCTTTGCATAGCAATTATCGTTAGTAATATACAAGCGATTGTAAAGGTTACAAAAGTTACTGTATCTGCTATGTCAATTTGTCCCCTTGGGAATTTTGAAAACATATTTATTAATGAGAAATTATTAAATATGCTATTAAATTGTGGTAAAAACCATGTTAGTATAAAAAATCCTATTGTAACTACTCCAGCTATAATTTGATTTTCTGTTATGCTAGATGCTAGTATTCCGAATGATATGTAACTTATTGCTAATAATAAAAATCCTAGCAATGTTACTAATGCTGTTGTAATATGTGGTACTCCGAAAAAGCTTAATATTCCGAAATACATAAATGTGCATAATTCTGTTATTACAACAATTAGTGTTGCTGCAATAAATTTTCCTAAAACCACTTTTGTAATGCTTATTGGTGATGTTAGTAATATTTGTTCTGTTCCTGTTTTTCTTTCTTCTGCTATTGTTCTCATTGTAAGTATTGGTGTTATAAATGTTAATATTGTTGCACCTGAGTAAAATATGTATTCAAAATTTGTACTTTGATATGCAAATACATCAATATAGAAAAATATACTGAACATAATCAAAAACAAACCTATAAATACATATCCAACTGGTGAACAAAAGTAAGTTTTAAATTCTTTTTTTATAACTGCTAACATTATTGTTTTCCCCCTTCTATTAATTTCATGAAAGCGTCTTCTAAGCTGAAGTCAACTTTTTTCATTTCAAATATTGTGATGTTTTCCTTTGCTAATTCTGAGAACAATATTTTTCTTAAATCTTCATCTTCTTTTGATGTAATCTCATATTGTTTTGTTCCATCTTCATTAGTTTTTATCAATTTTAAAGTTTCAATTTGTGGAATTTTTTCCTTAATTTGTTCCATTTTATTTTCTGTATCTTCTACTGTTACATATACACTGTTGTTGCTAGAAACTTTACTCTCTAAATTCTCTGGAGTATCAATTGCAACAATTTTACCTTTGTTAATAATTATTACTTTGTTACATATCTGACTTACTTCTGATAAAATATGTGAACTTAGTATAACCGTATGCGTTTTTCCCAATTCTTTAATCAACTTTCTAATCTCAGTTATTTGTTTTGGGTCAAGTCCAACTGTTGGTTCATCCAAAATTAAAATCTTTGGCTCTCCAACCAATGCACCAGCCATACTAACTCTTTGTTTATATCCCCTTGACAAATTTCTTGTCAACTTATTCTCTACATCCTTTAACCCTGTTTGCTCTATTATCTTTTCAACTTTCTCTTTTCTCTCTTTTTTATCTATGCCCTTAATCTCTGCCATATACTTAACAAACTCTTTAACAGTCAAATCCGCGTAAAGTGGCACACCTTCTGGCATATAACCAATCTCTTTCTTCGCTTTCTTAGGTTTTTTTAGCATATCATAACCGTCTATTATTATCTCCCCACTTGTTTGCTCAATAAAACCTGTTAGCATATTCATTGTAGTACTCTTACCAGCACCATTTGGCCCAAGTAATCCAACAATCTCCCCTTCTTTTATCTCGAAGCTAATATCATCTACTGCAACAAACTTGCCATATTTTTTTGTAACATTTTTTACTTCTATCACAAAAAACTCCTCCTTTTCAATTTTCTCTTAGCTTAAATCCTTACCCAGTTTATCATTATATTTTTTCAATGTAAAGCAATTCACAAAAAATTCACATTTATTTACGGAACCCTGCTTTTGGCAGATTGCCATCGGGGACGGACCTTTTTGGCAATTTTTTGCCAAAAAGGTCCGTCCCTGTTGGCACGTTGTCATATTTTTTGATTTTCTGAATACTTTTTAATACTTATTATTTTGAAAGAAGTGTGGAGATTTATGACTTTTGTTTATCCTTTTTTAGTTAGCTTTTTTATGGTCTTTTTATCTGAATTAGGTGATAAAACTCAACTTTTAGTTTTATCTTTTTCTACAAAGTCTAGGGCTAAAAACGTACTTTTGGGTGTTGCTATTGGTACTTTTTTTAGTCATGGTTTGGCTATTTTGTTTGGTAGCAAACTTGCTTCTTTTGAAAATGTTTCCTTTCAGTTTTATGCTGAGATTTTGACTTATTTGTCTTTTCTTTTGTTTGGTATTTGGGGATTTATTCCTAAAAGAGAAAAAGAAAGTTCTTCTGGTTCTAAATTTTCTTTATTGCAGAAACTTTCTAATTTAAAATTGAATTACGTTCTGTTGATTGCTTTTAATATTGTTGTTGGGGAGTTTGGGGATAAGACTTTTTTGGCTTCTTTGGGTCTTGGCTTGCAGTATCCTGAGTTTAAGCTTTCTTTGATTGCTGGTTCTATTTGTGGTATGGTTGGTAGTAATTCTATTGCTTTGTTTTTTGGTAGATTTCTAGGTAATAGGTTTAATCCTAAGTTTGTTGAAATTTTGTCTAATGTTATTTTTGTTGTTTTTGGTTTGGTTGGACTGTTTTGTGTATTTTTTGACTGATTTGGCTACATATTATTTTTTATGATAATTTTTTTGATTTTTTGCTGTTTTTTTATTGACACTTGCTTGTTTTTGTGATATTATATTTATTGTCATTTAGAGTTATGGGTCAGTAGCTCAGTTGGATAGAGCACAGGCCTTCTAAGCCTGGGGTCGGGGGTTCGAATCCCTCCTGGCTCACCACTATTTTCAAGGGTTTTTAGCCCTTGATTTTTTTATTTCCACAAATATCTAAAAAAACATCTAAAAAATCTTTATGATTTTTATTTTTGCATTGCTTATATTCATTGTAGATCAGTAATTTTAAGATATTGAAAAATCTAAAATTTCTCTAAAAAAGTTACTCTGTTTTTTATTAATATAGAAAAAGCAGTAACAACTTACTGCTTAATACTTTCTATTTTGACTTAACTAATATCTTTATTAAAATATTAAATAGATATAAGGATAATAAAACTCTTACTATACATACTATTATCAAAAATATAATTAAACATATAAAAATAAAATTAATAACATAATTAAGTCCATATGTTGTAAAATAATATAGTATTGCTATAAGAATTAATACTCCTAAAGATGAGGAAGCTTTTATAAATAACTTATATATATCATTGAAGGAGTTATTATTAACTAACATAATTATTGGCTTAACTTTATTATCTTCTGTTTTTTCATACTTTGTGTCTGTTTTAAATACTATAAAAATAGATAAAAATGTTAATATAAAGCCAAACAATGTTCCTGATAACGAAATAATCATATTAAGTATCTCTGATTTTTGATTTCCAAATATCTCAATAAGATTATCTTTAAAAATCCAAATTATACTAATAGTTATAATTAGTGAGATAAGGCAATTAAATTTTAAAATAGTTTCAATTAAACTATCAATTTTATCCCTCATTTTTTACCTCTTTTCTATTATTTTACATACCTATTATATGCTTTTGTATAACAACTCAGAATTTTTTCATAAAAGTTATTTGAAGAAATTTGATCAGATTTCAACATAATCCTTTCAGTTATAATATCCTTAAAATAGTTTACTCTAATTTCTTCGTTTAATTCATCATATCCGACAATATCTAATTGAAAAGGTATCTCATCATTCTCTATATTAGCAAACTCTTTTACAGAATCTTTAAGAACTGTAGCATCGTAATATGGGCTTTTACTACCCTTCTTCTTCCTTACAGGTTTCATTTGTATTTTTATTACTTGTTCTAAATCTGTATCATTTTGTGCAAGGTCTAAAGTTGCATGAGCAGCTCTAATTATTCCCTTCGATTGTGAAGCATTTTGCATTGATAAAAATTTGCTACTAGTTACAAAACTAAATCCTCCAACTTTTTCTATCTTCCTAATTTTTTCCATTTTCTTTTTGTCTTGTAAGTTATACAGGGTAAGGAGATACTTTCCTTGAAATTTTTCATTGATATAATTTTTTAAACTAGCTATTCTTGAGCATTTAGCATTATATTCAAATGCCATAATTCCTGTATCAAAAAAAATGATGAAATGTGCCACTTCTGATACACTACCGTTTCTCTGTAATAATATCCTTTAAGAATTTTAGGTTTCCATTTTTTTCATAATATTGTAATCCACTATCATCTGAATTAATAAGTTTACCTTTTATACAATTTTCATTAATTTGATCTATTTTAATAAAATCATATGTATTATTAGCTTTTAATAGATATCTAGACTGTTGTAAATTTACTTTGTCAAATTCTAGTTGTTCTAATGAGGTAAACATCTTTATCATTTCTTCTTTATAATTTTCTACTTTAGTAAAGCCGTTAATGCCTTTATCATACTTTTCTAGTTTTGCATCATAAAAGTAAATCTGCCTATAAATATTCTTCATACTAATATACCCCCATAATTAATATAGAGATATTGTATCATATACTTATACTAAAATATATACTTTATGATAAAATTTTTCTTTTTATGACACATTTTTTAGATAATCTCTCTTCCTATAATTCTAATTGCTTTAATTACATCATCATATTTTATACTCTTTGCATATAGATGCTTTGCTTGATAATCCTTCCATGACTGAGTTAAAGTTTTATCTTTTTCTATAGTACTTATAATTTTTTCTCTATTTTCTAAATCTTCCTTAGAATCTCTTTGTTCAAATGTAGCTTTTATTGCTTGTCTCAATATCTTTTTATCTATTTCTTGCCATTTAGAATTAGCAAAGAAATACAAATCATAATAATCTTTCATTCTACTATTGGCTATTTTTCTTGATAAAATCGTTTGAAGTTTTTCAGCAATAACTGTTTCTTGATTATACGTATAAATTTCTATGTAATCTTCTTCTAATAATTTTTTATATTTATATTCTACTGCTCTTGGAGTTATAATATCTCCAGTTGAGATATCAATATGAAATGGAATCTTTAAATTTTCTAGGTTTCCAACTAATTTTGCTCTGTACCCACCATACTCTGATTCTTCTTTTATTTCCTCTATTTTTTCTAGTTTCATTTGCGTATTATCATTCAAATTAATTTTAATAATATTGGTAATTAGTTTTTCTATTTCTTCTTTTTTAAAATTTATTCCAACTATATCTGCATCTATATCCATTGTATTTCTCAATTTTATACCTATAAGAGATGATAGTAGTAATCCACCTTTTATGATTAATTTTTCTTTATATTTTGAAACTGATAATCTTTCTAGAAATCTTTCAAACATATAATTTTGTAAAACCTGTTGTACTGTCAAGTTATTTTCTTTAGCAAAATTATTGGCTCTATCTTTTAAGCTTTGAACATTTTTTATCATATCAGTACCTCCATAACATTTCTTAGTTTCTTTTCACATTTTAATTTTTTAGCGTATTCTATAGCTAGGCTGGAATCTATCTTCTTTTTTATAAACATTTCTTTTATAAATTTGTTTGTCTGTTCTTTATCTACACCTGTCTCTTTATTTTTAATTAAATCACATAAAATTCTTTCTAGATTATAAGATATTACTTCAAATCCTCCCGGTGATTCCACTTTAATTGCTCCCAAATATAAATTTTCTTTATTTACATAGTGAACTCTTGCATTTTTAGGCATTCTGTGTTTATTGAATCCTTTATAGGTTGTTACATCAATTAAGTCTGGTGTTCTCTCTGTTTCTCTCAAAAAGTACATCGCTGTATTATATGAAAATACTACTTTATTACTTTTTTGTTGTAAAATATAAAACTCATCTGCAAATATATCAGTTCTTACATAGATCCCCCTCTCAATTCTTTCTATTAACTTATCTTTTAATAATTTATTAATATAATAATTACTAATAGCATTTTCCTTAAGGAATTTGCTATTTACTATTCCCTGACTATCTTTAATTACTTTTTTAATTTCTTCATATCTTTCCATTTTATCCTCCAAATTTAATTAATGTGCTTACATTTTATCATTTTGTAAGCACATTAGTCAACTTTTTGATTAGTATTACCTATTTTTTCTTTTTTATTCAACTATATTTTTGTTAAGTAGCCTTACAATATTCAGCATCAACTTTTAGTTCACGTACATAAACTATTTAATTATGTACAAATTTTATAAAATATACTATACTTATATAAAATCATATAATAGTAGGAGTGTTAATTATGCAAGATAAGAATGTAAACCCCAAATTTTTAATAACCTTTTGTAGAATCGCTAATTGTAAAAGTTATTCTGAGGCAAGTAGAATATTAAATATTTCATCTACTGCCATCAGTAAGGAAATTATTAATTTAGAGTTACAATTAAGTAAAACATTATTTTACCGTAATAATAAAGGTATTCAATTAACAGAAGAAGGACAAAATTTATATAATTATATACATCCCCTTTTTGAGAAAATATGGTTTGGAGTAAATGCGGATTGTAATAACGATATTAAAATAGGCTCATATTCTCATATTTTCTCTTCTTATTTAACAGAAAAAATCAAAAATGTAAAAAATAATAATTCTGATTTAAAAATTTCTTTTATTAGCACAATGAGAAGAAATGAATTGGTGGAAATGCTAACTCAAAATGAAGTAAATTTTATAATAGATAATAATGAAAATGAAATTATAAATAAGAAGATAACTAAGAAAAAAATAGAAAATCTTGATAATATATTTATATCTAACAAACCTTTAAAAATTAATAACATAAAGGATTTAGAAAATTTCAAATATATATTGGATACAAAATCAAGTACAGATAAAAGATTGATAAAATTGTTGAAAATATACGGAGTTTCAATAGAAGCTAATATTGATGCAAATGCTACTGAAACAAAGATTAGTTTTGCAAAAAAGGGATTGGGAATATCACATGTTATAAAAGTCGCAGTAGAAAAGGAATTAGAAAACCAAGAACTTTATGAAGTGGATATTCCAATTGAATTGCCAAAATCTCCTGTTGTCTTATTATACTTAAATAATAGCTTGAGAAAAATAGATAGAGACTTTATTAAAGAATATTTATCTATTTAGATGTATTAAAGATTAAAAAAGGGCTTTCTTTTTTGAATAGCCCTTTTTATAATCATTTTTAATCATATCCTGTTAAAATATTTAATTCATTCTATTAAAATCATCTTCTGTCAAATTCTTATAATCAATCTCATTCTTTGTATTATACTTAGGAGCACTAAAAGACTTTCTATATTTAAAAAATGCACTTATCGCAATAACAACAATAACACCAACAATATAAAGTGCCTTAAAATTCGTAGTAGCATCCTTCAATTTAAAAGATTTCTTAATCATTGTATAATCTTCATTATCCAAATCTGATCTTGACTCTCCCACAAAGCTAACCATATAAATATATTTGTTTGACGCCAAAATATAAACATCCATATAATCGCCATCTTCTGCTAAAATCAAATGTATCGCTTTTTCTTTTCCTAACTTAGCCTTTCTATCTGTTTCTATAACAGATGTTTTATTAAATGCTTTTCCAATTAAATCATCTAAATCTGATTTATCTATATCCCATGTTGATTTTTTTATACTACTATCTTCCATAGTATAAATTATCATTCCCCTTTTTCCGCTCTTATTTGCAAATGCATATACACCATTATATGACATATTCGCATAATCACTTGGTAAATCAAATTCAAATAAATCGTCAGAATATCCTATACTTGTTGTTACAGTCATAACTATTAATAGTATAACAAAAAATAAAGTTTCTAAAATTTTATTTTTCATTTGTATCACCCCCTATATTGTTATTAAAAAAATAATAACTATCTATATTATAGCATATTTTGACATATTTTTCAAATCATCACAAACAAAAAATAATACAAGGTTTGTATATCAATATTTTATTTGGTTACACTATTACTGCACTATGTTTATAATTTTTCTCATTTCGTAATTATGGATTTTCAATTGTTTCAAAGATTTATATGAAATTTTACGTCATTTTGTTTTCGTACCATTGATGTGTTCCTTATTTAAATTGCTCTTGGTATACTGTTACTAATACTTATAAACATTAAGGAGGGAAAAAATGAGTACTCTTTCTAAATCAAATATTGATAAAAGTTTTGGTAAGTTATTAAGAGATTATCGTATAAAAGCTGGGCTTACACAAGAAAAACTTTCAGAGCAATTAGGCATTTCTTTAAAATATATTTCACGAATTGAAAATGGTAACAATGGTGTTAAAACTCAAACACAGATTAAATATATGAATATTCTAGGAATTAGTCCTAACACATTATACAAAGAATTTATTACAAATCCTAACATTAAAGAATCTGTAGAATTATCAGAAAGAATTGACAATCTATCTGAAGAAAAGAAATTGCTTGTTTCTTCTATTATAGATTTAGTAGAAAAGTTTTAAAAACTGTAGTATCGTTTGATACCACAGTTTTTTATTTATCTCTATTCTTGCCAAAATGCTTTATAAGTTTTGTAAGCTGAATAAACATCATATTTACTTGTAACTTCATATGGTGCATGCATTGAAAGCACCGGAACTCCACAGTCGATTACATCTGCTCCCTTATTAGCTAAGATGTAAGCAATTGTTCCGCCACCACCGACATCAACTTTACCAAGCTCTACTACTTGATAATCAATTCCGTTTTTTTCTAATACATTTCTTACCCAAGCCACATATTCTGCATTTGCATCTGATGCACCTGATTTTCCTCTTGAACCTGTATATTTGTTAAGACTTATTCCTTTTCCTATAAATCCTGAATTGTATTTGTCAGATACAGATGCATAAAGTGGGTCAAAGCCTGCGTCAACATCTGATGATAACATCTTTGAAAAGCAAAATACTCTGTCCAATAAGTTTGGTCTATTAACTCCTAGTTTATTTAAAATTTCTGATATAAAGAAGTCAAACATATGTGATTCCATTCCTGTATTTCCCATACTTCCTATTTCTTCTTTATCAGATAATATACAAACTGCTGTATTTTTCACGTTTTCTAGTTCCATCATCGCATGTAATGATGTATATGCACATACTTTATCATCTTGACCATATGCTGCAACCATACTTCCGTCAAATCCTAGGCTTCTTGCTCTAAATGCTGGTACTAATTCGATTTCTGAACTTGTAAAGTCAATTTCTGTTATTCCATATTTTTGATTTAATATATTTAATATATTTAATTTTACTTTTTCTGAAACTTTATCATCTTCATATGGAATGCTTCCTATTAATAGATTTAAGTTTTCTCCTTCTACACCGTTTTTTAATTTCTTTTCCATTTGGTCTTGTGCTAAGTGTGGCAATAAATCTGTTATTGTAAATATTGGATCATTTTCTTCTTCCCCTATATTTACCTCTACTTTTTCTCCATTTGTTTTTACAATAACTCCATGCATACTAAGTGGTATTGTTGTCCATTGATATTTCTTTATTCCACCATAATAATGTGTTTTGAAATATGCCAACCCTGTGTCTTCATATAATGGGTTTGGTTTTAGGTCTAGTCTTGGTGAATCTACGTGTGAACCTATTATATGTAGCCCATCTTCTATTGATTTTTCTCCAATTATCGCTAAATACATACTTTTGTCTCTATTTACAAAGTATACCTTATCTCCTGGTTTTAAAGTTTCAAATTCTATGATGTCTCTGTATCCGTTCTCATCTGCCATTTTTCTAGCTTGTTTTATAAACTCTCTTTCTGTTTTTGCTACATTTAAAAAATTCATATATTTTTTTGATAAATTAAAAATTGCTTCTCTTTCTCTTTCATCTGCTCTCTCCCAACCAGCTTTTGTTGGTTTAAATAATTTTTCTTTTAAATTTTCTTCCATAAAATCCTCCTTCGTGTTTTTTTGTAGTATATCACTATCTAAATTATTTTTCCACTATTTTTATAATTTATTCCAAAAAATTGGTTATACTAATTTTAAGATGTGTCTTTGATATGACATAGAAAGGGATGATTGTTATGAATTCTTTATGGTTATCAAATCAGAAAATTTTTGAAAACAAATATGAAAATAAAGGTGATATTGAAACTGATGTATGTATTATTGGTGCTGGTATTTTTGGCATTACTTGTGCGTATTATTTATCTAAACAAGGTCTTAAAGTCACTGTTTTGGAAAAAGATTTTATTGGAAGTAAAACAACTGGTCATACTACTGGAAAAATTACAAGCCAACATGGATTATTCTACAAATATTTAGTTGATGCTTATGATGAAAAATTTGCAAAAGATTATTTAGATGCTAATGAAGAAGCTATTAAAAATATAAAAGATATTATAGATACTGAAAAAATTAAATGTGATTTTAAAATACAAAATAACTATGTTTATGCTACAACTGAAAAAGAGTATAATGCTTTAAAATTAGAGCAAAGCGCTCTTGATAAGATTGGATTTAATTGTGATTTTGTTACTAAAACTGGTTTACCTTTTGATATAAAAGGCGCTATTTGTTTTAAAAATCAGGCTCAATTTAATTCTATTAAGTATTTAGACGGATTATGTAAGGCTATCCTTTCAAAAGGTGGTTCTATTTTTACTGGCACTACTGCTTTTGATGTGCAAAAAATTGATGATACTTATACCACTTTTTGTAGTGATTTCACAGTAAAATCTAAATATGTAATTGTTGCAACTCATTATCCATTTATTAATTTTCCTGGATTTTATTTTACTAAACTGTATCAGTCTAGTTCTTACTTAATTGCTATTGACCCTAAGAAAACTTTATTTAATGGTATGTATATTTCTGCCGCTGAACCTGCTTTTTCTTTTAGAACTGCAAATTATGAAGGTAAAGAATTGCTTTTAATTGGTGGTGGAGAACATCGAACTGGCGAACCGCCTTCTTATGAATATACTTATGGCGCTTTAGAAGATGTTGCAAAAAAATATTATCCTGATTGTGAAGTCTTATTCCGTTGGGATACAAGGGATTGTATTTCTTTAGATAAAATTCCTTATGTTGGTCACTATTCTTCACTTATGCCACACGTTTTTGTCGGTACTGGTTTTAAAAAATGGGGAATGACTTTATCAAATGTTGCGGCTAATATTGTTGTAGATGAGATTTTGCAAAAAGAGAATAAATATGCTTATTTGTTTAATCCTTCTCGTTTGTCTGCTTTCAAAAATAGAGATGAGTTTAAAAATATTTTAGTACAGTCTGCAAATTCTTTGGTTTTTGATAAGTTTCGTCCTGCTCAAATGAATTTTGATGAAATTGCTAATAACTCTGGAAGTATTATTGAGATTAATAATCAAAAGGTTGGGATTTATAAAGACCCTAATGGCAAAATATTTGCGGTTAAGCCTATTTGTACTCATCTTGGTTGTCAGCTTTCTTGGAATGATGTTGATAAGACTTGGGATTGCCCTTGCCATGGTTCTCGTTTTGATTTTTCTGGTAAGAATTTATATGATCCTGCTATTAAGGATTTGGAAACTTATAATTTAGATTGATGTTTTCAAAATTTTTTGTCTATTTTTGTTGACTTAAAAGACTTTTTTTGCTACAATTCTTTTATAATAATCATATATTTATATGTTTATTTTTTGTTTATTGAACTAGATTTCTTCGTTTTATAGAATCTAGTTCTTTTTTTGCTCTTTCTATTTGACATTATGTTAAATACGGTGTATAATGTATATATTAAACTTTTTAAGTTTTTTCACGGATGCGAAAGGAGAGTACTTTATGACTAAGAAAACCGCACGTGATTTTTCTCGGGTTCAGATAAAACATATTGCTGAGCAATATGCTTCAACTGCACTTGACTATTCTGCTGAATATTTTGCAAGAGAATATAAAATTAGTGAAAATACTTTTTATACTCTTTTGAAAAAGGCTGTTGTGGAAAGCATTGTTGATTTGAATACAGTAGACTATATGGAACGTAAAGCTAGCGGAAATTCTGCTGGTCATGCTGGCGCAGCTGGTTCTATACGTTCTTTGAATCATTACAGACACTTGAAACAAAAACGGAAGATTTATCTTCCTTCTAACAAGGAGTGTGCAAAGATTTCTACTGAATTTGCAAATAGCAAATTGTCAATGTCTCAATACTCAAAGAAAATGTGTATTGCAAGTGATAGTGATTTGTTGAAACGAATTGTTTGTCATAGCACTGATAAAAGCCTTCTTTCTACACAGGTAGTAAAGTTGTTGCAAGAGAAAAAAGTTTTTGTGAATCCCAAACGTGAGCAAAAGAGAGACTGAATTAAGTCTCTTTTTTGTTGTTCAATTTTTAAAATATTTTATTTCGTGTAGATTGTTTACATTTTCAAGAACTATGTATACAATAATGTTGAAAAAGTGCATTTTTATATTTAAAAGCTTGAAAAAAGTACTTTTATATACAAAAAAAGAAAGGGGATTTTTATGAAAAAACTAAAGAAAATTATGGTTGTCCTTATATTATTAATTCTTTTAATAATGTTTTTGACAACAAAAAAAGTATTTGCAAACAACTCTGCAAATTTATTTGAGCCAGTAGAATATTCAGATGATTTTAAAAAGTGGCTAGAATTGTCTGATGAAGAAAAGAAAAATGTTATAATACCTAGAATGTATGATGTGCCATTCTCTAAACCAGAATACACTAATCCATTTTATAGGGCAAAAATGTTAAGGTCTAATATTAGCCCAAAATATGATTTAAGAGATATTATACCTGCAAATTTAGCTATACGTAATCAAATGCAGACAAATTCATGTTGGGCTTTTGCTAGTTTGTCTTCATTAGAAACAAACCTAGCATTATCTAATTATAAAAAAGGTACAAATCTATCAAAAATATATGACTTTTCAGAAAGACATATGGAATATTCTACAAATAGATATTTTAAAGATAATGTGGAAAATCCAAAAGGCTTTAACAGGGAAGTTGGTAGTGGCGGTACTTATCTTATGGCCGAGACTTATCTTGCTAATGGATATGGTGCAATACCAGAAGCAGAAATGCCATTTGAAAATAATGAGAAACTTATAGATATTAGCCAAATTCAAAATAAGACTGTCTCTAGTCAATTATATGATTTTGCTATGTATCCTGATTATAATACCGAAGCAACTGAAGTTAAAGACATAATCGTAAATCAAATTAAACAACATATTCAGAATTATGGTTCTGTTTATGCTGGATTACATGGTGCTAACATTTATGGTGATTGTTTTAACTTTGTTACTGGAGCTCTATTTTGCGGCAATTCATCTGAACATCCTGCTAATCATGCTGTTTCTATTGTTGGATGGGATGATAATTATAGTGTTGATAACTTTAATGAAAATGGCAAACCTACATCAAACGGTGCTTGGATTGTAAGGAACTCTTGGGGAAAAAGAATTGAAAAAATGACAATACAACAATTTAGAGAAGTACTTTTTGCTGAAACTCGAGAAGAATGTATTCAAAATGGTTGGAATTCTCCTGATGACCTTTCAGATGAATTTATAAATTATGCTTCTAAAGTATATAATTATTCAATTGAAAATGATATAGTATATCAAAATTATGGAGATAATGGATTTATTTATGTATCTTATGAAGATGTTAATATTTCCAAAAACTTATGTGGTGTAGTAAAAGCAACTGATACTGTTAATTATGATAATAATTATTATTATGATGAGCTTGGTTTTTGTAGTGCACTGAACATAGCCAGCCCAAGTATAATGCTATGTAATTTATTTGATAAGAAAACTACCAATTCTGAATATTTAACTCATGTTTCTTTATCAGTACCTTCTGCATGTATTTGCAAAGTATATGTAAACCCTAATGGTACAAGTAAATCTAAGTCTGATTTACAACTAGTACCACTAAAATCTGGTGAGACTGGAATGCTTACTTCAGCAGGATATCATTCATTAGAATTTTCTAAACCTGTTGAAATAACAGCAAATTCGTTTGCCGTTGTTGTAGAAATTCAAAGTCTATTGACTTTAACTCCTATTTATGTAGAGGCCAAAAACACCATTCGGCATTGGTAGTCCATATTCTAATGTAACAGTTGAAAATGGAAAGTGCTTTGTGGCTGCTGGAAACAATTTAGAAAACTGTGAATGGCTTGATCTAGGAAAAATTTCAGAAACTAGCGCATTATTATCAAATTGTGATAGTACTATAAAAGCATTTACAACAACAGAGTTAATAGACGAATCTTTAAAAAACATTGAAATTACAACACCACCAGTTAAAACATCGTATTTTGAAGGAGAAAACTTTGATAAAACTGGTATGGTCGTAAAAGCAAATTACAATAGTAGAACTAAACCAACAGTTGAGCTAGATCCTTCAAGCTATACTATTACAAATGGAACAGATTTAAAAGCTGGTCAAACTAGTATAACAATAAGTTATGAAGACAAAAGTGTTACTCAACCAATAACTGTTGAAAAAAATACTGTAACAGATTTAAAAATTACAACACCACCAACAAAAACAGAATATAAAGAAGGCCAAAATTTTGATAAATCAGGAATGGTTATAGAAGCGACCTTTAAAGACGGTACTAAAAAAACTATAACAGATTATAAAGTTGAAAACGGAAATAACTTAAAAACTACTCAAACTGAAATACAAATTTCTTATGGAGAAAAAACTGTAAGTCAACCTATAACTGTCATTCCTAATCCTTTGGTTGGAATTAGTATAACTACTGCTCCTAAAAAGATAAAATATGGAGTTGGCGAAAATTTTGATAAGACTGGTATGGTTGTTACAGGAACATATCAAGATAATTCAACCCAAGAAATAATAAATTATACTGTTGAAAACGGTACAAATTTAAGCCTAGGCCAAACTTCTGTAACTATTAAATATGAAGAAAAAACAGCTAGTCAGCCTATTTCAGTTGTTGAATTAGCTAAGAATTCTAATTTTGATAATGCGACTTGTAATGTAAAAAAAGTTCAGGCTTATTACTATACTAATGATGATAAAAAAGATTATGCTTTAATTAACATTGATATTACTGGTATTGTAAAGACTACTGATACTGTTGAATATTATTACTATTTGTCTACAAATAGTAATGAAAAAGATATATCTAATTGGGTTAAAATTTCTGAGAAGCAAACTTCTAATAATTCTATTGAGTTTGTAATTGATTCAAGGAAACTTGCTAATTATAGTGATATTGCTGATAATAATGCTTTATATCTTTACATAAAAGAAGTTGCTACAAAAGGTTCTGAAGAAAGCGTGTTTTCTTCTAATGCTATGAATGTTGTTTATAAAGATAAAGTTGAGACTTTTGTAGATAATGTTAAGAAGGATGATGTTCAGGGTAATACTGGTTCTTCTAGTAATGATGTTGATGATACTTTAGCTCATGGTAGGTTACCTTTTGCTGGTTTTAAAACTGTTTTGGTTTTAGCTTTGATTGTTTTGATTTTTGGAGTTTTGGGCTTTGTTAGATATAAACATTTGAGTAAGTATGTTAAGTAGTTTTAATTTTTATTATAACACAAAAAGCTGTGCTTCTGCACAGCTTTTACTATGGTCGAGGTGACAGGGATCGAACCTGCGACCTCATGGTCCCAAACCACGCGCGCTACCAACTGCGCTACACCTCGATATTAGCATTCACAAATGAACGCTAATATATAATATCACAATTTTAATAAATTTGCAACAACTTTTTTATATTTTTCAAAAAATTTTTATTATTTTTTTGTTTTCTCTTGAAAAATACTGTTTAAAACGTTATAATATTAGAGTATTTATATTTGTGCCTGTAGTTTAGCTGGATAAAATGCGAGCCTACGAAGTTCGAGACCGGGGGTTCGAGTCCCTCCAGGCACACCAAAACTCTCAAGATTGCTTGAGAGTTTTATTTTTGCTTTTTCTTCGTTAAATTTTGATAGTAGTATAACGTTTCTCAATTAGATTTGTCAGCCCATTTCTTGTGATTTTAGAATATTTACTCGTGTGCAACTGATAATTTGATTTCATTATTAGAAAAGATAGTTTCTTCTATAATTTCTATAGCCTTAATTGTATCATTAAAACTTACATTTTTTGAATATTCATGTTTTTGAGAATAATCTATCCATAGCCTATTTAAAAATGGATTATTTTCTAAAGTTTTGATTGTTTCTCTTATATTTCGTAGTTCAGTTATACTATTTCTAGCTGAAAAAGTTCTAATAATAGCATATGATAAAATTTCTTTATCTATGCTATCCCATCTATAATTAACAAAAAAGTACAAATCGTAGTAATCTTTCATTCTACTATTTGTTATTTTTCTTTCTAATATCGACTGTAATTTTTCGGCAATAATAGTTTCTCTATTGTAAGATAAAATGTCTATGTAAGAATTATCAAATAACTTTTTATACTTGTATTCAATTGCTCTAGGTGTAATAACATCTCCAGTTGAAACATCCATATGAAATTGTACCTTTATATTTTCATATGTAGCAATTATTTTGAATTGGTAACCACCATAATATTCTTCTTGTTTTATTTCTTCAACTTTCTCTATTTTAAATGTGACATTATCTCCAATATCCATATTTAAAACCTCATTAAGTATTTCTAATAATTTCTCTTTGTCTAAATTAATACCTGTTATATTAGTGTCTATATCCATAGTGGTCCTTAAATTTATTCCCATTATTGAAGATAATAGCAAACCACCTTTTATAATAAAATTCTCTTTATATTCTGATTTTGATAATCTTTCTAGCACTCTTTCAAACATATAATTTTGCAATACTTGTTGAATTGAAATAGCATTTTCATTAGCTATATTTCTAGCTTTATCTTTTAATGATTTTGCATTTTTTATCATATAATCCACTCCATTACTTCTTCTAATTTTTTTTCGCATTTTAGTTTTTTTGCATATTCATATATTTTATTTATATCTGCTTTATTATTTTTAATAATGTTCCTAATAAATTTATTGCTTTGCTCTTTGTCTATACCTGTATTTCTCCCCTTAATAATATCACATACTGTTCTTTCAATATTGTAAGACTTAACATTAAATCCATGTGGAGTTTTTACTGTAATAACTCCCATATTAAGTAGTTCTTTTTTTATATAATGAACTCTAATATAGTCTGGAAATCTCTGTTTATTATATCCACTATATACAGTTACATCTACCTTATCTGGAGTTCTTTCAGTTTCTCCTAAAAAGTACATAGCTGTATTGTATGAAAAAATAGTATTACTAGTTTTCATTTGAAATATATAAAATTCATCTTCTATCATATCACTTGAAATATAGATTCCTTTTTGTATTCTTTCAATAATTCCATTTTCTACAAATTGCTTTATATGTACTCTAGGAATACCGATTTCTTCAATTTGCTTTGTTGTAATTATTCCATTATTTTGTTTTAGAAGTTTTCTAATTTTTTCTTCCATGATTCCACCTCTTTACAATTGTACTTATATTATACTATATTTAAGTACAATTGTAAAGTAAGTCTTATTATTTTTTTATTTGTATACTGTAGTCTTTCAGTTATAAATTTTAATTGCTTCCTGTTTATTAGAATTATACAACATTCAAATTTTGATATACTTTTATAAAATTTTTTGATATAATCTGTGTTAGATAAATAGTAAGTTGTCGCTTACTTTTCTACTGGAAATTTGAAAGACAAATTACAATTTGATTAATACGAAAAATCACAAGTCATAGATTAGTTTGAAACATAACTAATCTAAATTATATTTAACTATTTAGAAAAAAATCGAAATACTTATTGACTTTTACTTTGTAAAATATTATAATCTATTTAGATATATATCTAAATATCGTAAGTGAGGTGATTATTTTGGGAATGTCAGAAACATTAAAAGCAATTAGTGATCCTGTAAGAAGAGAAATACTTGAACTATTAAAGAATGGAAGAAAAACAGCAGGAGAAATATCAAGTAACTTTAACTTAACAGGAGCGACAGTATCCTATCATTTGTCAAACTTAAAAAAAGCGAATCTAATAACTGAAACAAAACAAAAGAACTTTATATTTTATGAATTAAATAGTTCAGTGTTTGAAGATGTTTTAGTTTGGATTTATAAGTTGGGAGGAAATAAAAATGGAAAAGAAAAATAAAAAAACATTAATTTTAAGTGTAATTATATGTTTATTACCAATGGTATTAGGTATCGCTTTTTATAGCAAATTACCAGAACAAATGCCAATTCATTTTACAATAGGAGATGTGCCTGATAATTATGCACCAAAGAATTTTGCGTTATTTGGAATACCACTAATTATGGCTATTGTTCAAGCAATATGTTTGATAGGCGTTAATATAAAGGCCAATAAATTAAAAAATGATGAAAAACCTAAAATATTAAAAATAATGGAATGGTTTATTCCTATTGTAACAGTATTAATATATATAATTATGATAGAAGTGCCACTAGGTAGCACAGTTTATGTTGGAAAAAGTATATTCTTAATTTTAGGAATATTATTTATGATTATAGGAAATTATCTTCCTAAAATGAGTTATGAAATAGGAAAAGCAACATTCCATCCAATGCCTAAAAGTGAGAAATCATTTAGAAAAATGAGCAAAATTATGGGATGTGGATTTATTGTAATAGGAATAGTTTTCTTAATAATGATTATATGGGTATAAAAACAAAAAAGTGATATAAACACAAAACACATCATATAAATATATGGGGTGGAATACATTGATAATAAAAACATTGAAAGTAAACAAAAAGTTGATTATTGGAGCAATTCTATTATTAGTAGCAATTGCCTCAATAACAATATATTATACATTTGCAAATAGTGAAAATACTGAAAATGATACAAAAAAAGAAAACAAAAAAGACTTTATAAAATGGGTCGATTTTAACGTAACAGCAGAAGCAATGAACTTAACCGCAAAACTTGATATAAACTCACATACCAAAAATGAAGAGATAAAATATAATTGGATAGAATTACTAGCTTATTTAGCTTGCAAAAATGGTGGTAATTTCAAAAATTTTAAGAAATCAGACTTAGATACCTTAGTTGCTAAAATTAAAGATGGTGAAACAATAGAAAGTCTAACTCAGGATTTAAAGTTTTATGATTATTATTATGAAAGTTATAGTGCTGTACTTTCAGGTTTTATTGGCAACTATTCTATTGAAACAGAAAATTCTAAAAGTCAAAGTGCTGACAATGGAGAACCTAAAGAAACTCCTGAAAATAGTCTTGAAAGTGATACAAAAACTCCTAATAATACTTCAAATTTTGAGCAAAAATATGGTGTAAAAGCCTTTCTTCCAATAGCCAAAAATTATTCATTTAGCCACTATGATGATTTTGGAAATTCTAGGTCTTATGGATTTAAAAGAACTCATTTAGGAAATGACTTAATGGGAAGTATCGGTACACCTATTGTTGCCGTAGAATCTGGCGTTATTGAAAATTTGGGTTGGAATCAATATGGCGGTTGGAGAATTGGTATTAGGAGCTTTGATACTAAAAGATATTACTATTATGCACACTTGCGAAAAAATCATCCTTATGCTGAAGGCTTAGAAGCAGGTATGGTTGTTAAGGCTGGTGATGTTATTGGCTATCTCGGCATGACTGGTTATAGCACAAAGGAAAATGTGAATAATATTAATGTTCCGCATTTACATTTTGGTATGCAACTTATTTTTGATGAGTCTCAAGTTGATAGCCCTAATGAGATTTGGATTGATGTTTATCAGATTATTGAGTTTTTAAAACAAAATCGTTCCGAGACTTTTATGTCTAATAAAGAAACTAAGGATTATTCTAGAAAATATGATTTTATGGATGAAAATTTTAATGAGTGATACTTATACAAAAATAGATTTATATTATTTTTATTACCTTGGTGTCGCACTCGCACAGCTCGTTTGGTCGCTTACGCGGTAATTATAACATAATATAAATCTATTTTTGAACATTCTATTTTTTCCCTAAAGTTAGTTTTATCTGCTTATTAATCTTTCCCCTACTCACATCCAAAACCACTTCATCACCAGGCTTTTTAGTATAAATATACTGTCTCAAATCATTCATAGTATTCAAAGAAACACCATCAATAGAATTAATAATATCCGCTTCCTTAAGCTCAGTACCATCAGCTGGGCCATTTTTAGTTATCTGCACCACATAAATTCCTTTATTAAAATTAGACTTTATATTGTCGTCAATATATGGCACAACTTCCCTATCATAAGCATAAATTCCAATTGTCGCTTCTTCAAAAATATTAGATTGCTTTAAATTATCAATAATTGGTTTTATTATATTAATAGGAATAGCAAAGCCAATCCCCTCAGCAGTAGAAATCTTCACAGTATTTACACCTATAACTTCCCCATTAGGATATATCAGCACTCCCCCACTGTTTCCCGGATTTATCGTAGCATCTGTTTGAATAAGATCTGTCATATATGAACTTTTATTTTCTTCTTCTATTTTTATAGTCCTATTTTTAGCACTTATAATCCCAGAAGTAACAGTTCTTCTAAACTCAAAACCGAATTGGATTTCCTATTGCATATACCGTCTCCCCTACTCTTATACTACTTGAATCTCCAAGGCTAACATACTCCAAGTTTTTTGCCTCTATTTTAGTAATTGACAAATCTAAATCTACATCGCTCCACACAACTTTTCCGTCATATGTTGAACCATTTTCTAAAGTGATATAACACTTACTATACTTTTCTCCTGTCACATGACTATTACTTACAATGTATCCATCTTCTGTAACAATAAAACCTGTCCCTAGCCCTAATTCCGCTTCTGTACTTTTAGATAATATACTATTCCCCGCATTTTTTAATTTTGATATTCCCACTACACTTTTTGTTGTTTTCTCTAAAACATCTGCTACTTTTGTACTGTTTTCTTCAACTTCTTCCACAGTTTGTTCTTTTTGTGTGGATAATGTTCTCGTAGCTGTATAGTTTTCGTTATTTATTTCTATTTTTTGGTATGTAAAATATACATAGAACCCAAAAATCCACAATACCATTGCAATTATTGCTAGTACTATAAATTTTGTTTTGCTTTTTTTCTTCTTCATCTTCAAATTGCTTCACCGCCTTACATTTATTCTTTCCATATATTTCACTTTTTAAACTCTGCATTTTTTGAAGATTTTTGGGGAGATTTTTTGGGACAGTCCCAAAACGTCCGCGAGTAATTTTTTTTTGGCCTGTCCCAAAACGTCCGCGAGTGAAACTTTTTTGGCCTGTCCCAAAAAGTATTGACATTTTCCGCTAAAAAGCTATATAATTTGACTATAAAATATAATTTGGAGAAGTAAATGAAAAAGGAAGTATATGAATTAACAAACCCACAAAAAAACATATGGGAACTCGAACAAATAAATGGAGATGGAACACCCATAAATCATATAATGTCAGTGCTAAAATTAAACAGCAAACTGGATGAAGATTTATTGGTAAAAACAATGAATAAAATTATAGAGAAAAATGATTCTTTTCATTTAAGATTTATTAAAAATGGAACAAGTCTATGTCAATATGTTGAAGATTATCAATACGTGCCTATTGAGACAAAGCATTTTGATACAGATGATATTTCTAGTGCGATTGAAGAGTATCAAAATTTAGAACTTTCTTTGAACAAATTGTTTAGTATTTGTCTTGTTTTTACACCTTGTTCTTCTTATGTTTTGTATAAGTCTCATCATATTATAGCTGATGCTTGGAGTATGTCCCAAGTTGCTGAGCAGATTAAAGATTTTTACGAAAAGTTGCAAAGAAATGAGCAAGAAGATGCTTTTGAAAAGCCTAGTTATCTTCCTTTTATTGATAGAGAAAAAGCTTATTATGAGAGTAATAAGTTTCATATAGATGAACAGTTTTGGAATGATTATGTAGCAAAAATACCTTCTACAAAGTTATTTCAAAATTCTGATTATTTAAAAAAGGACGGAAAGCGTTATATCCAACCACTTGATGCTGGTTTGTTTAACTCTATTTCTGCTTATTGCCAAGAAAACAGAATTACAGAGTATGCCTTCTTTTTAGGGATATTGTCTATTTATTTTAGCAAGATTTATAATTTAGAAAAAGTAACATTTGGTACACCTTTTTTAAATCGTCAAAAGAGATTAAAAGAACTTGAATGTACTGGTATGTTTGTATCAACTTTACCTTTAATGGTAGAAGTTGATACTCAAGATACCTTTTTGTCATTGTGCAAAAAAATATCATCAACAAATATGTCATTATTTAAACATTCTGGCTATCCTTATCACAAAATACAAGAAGCCTTTTGTAATACTGCAAAAGATAATTCTGGTTTGTATGAAATTGGATTTTCTTATCAAATTAATAAACAAGAAAATGCTATGGAAAATGAAGATTTAGGAGAATGTAGTTGGCTATTTTCAGGGCAACAAAATAATCCTTTGACCATTCATTTAACGACTTTAAATAATGATAAAGTTTTGAATTATGATTATTTATTTACTTGTTTTACAGAAGATGAGATTAAAAAGATGAATTCTTTCATTTTGCATATAATTTCTCAAGTTTTGAAAGGCAAGTCAAATCTAATTGATATAAATCTTTTAACAGATGAAGATGTTTCAGCTTTAACAGCTTTTAATTTGACAGGTAATATTGAGAATTCTAACGAAACTGCAATTTCTATTTTTGATGATGTTGTAGCAAGATATCCTGATAATATTGCTATTTTGTATGATAATAAAGAAATTACTTATTCTGAGCTGAATAAAAAAATTAATAATATTGCAAAAGCTTTGCTTAATTTAGGAATTACTAAAAACGTACCAGTAGCTCTATTTTTAGATAAAAGTATTGATATGATTGTTGCTATGTTTGCAGTTTTAAAGGCTGGTGGCTGTTATGTGCCTATTTTGCCAGATGAATCCGCTTCTAGGGTCGAATATATTTTAAATGATTGTAAGCCAAAATGTATTTTAACACACAAAGACTATGATACAAAAATTCCAACAAAATCTGTTATTATCAACTTAGATACTTACGGATTTAACGGTTTTTATGACATTTCTGCAAATAAACCTTCACCAGAAGATACTGCATATATAATATATACATCAGGTTCTACTGGTAACCCAAAAGGTACTATGGTTATGCACAAAAATATAGCTGGTTTAAAAGCTTCTATTGAAAAAGACGCAGTTTTGAAAGCAACTAGCAAAGATATATCAATTTCTCTTTTAAAATATTCTTTTGATGCTTCTGGAATTGATATTTACAGCTCTTTGCTTTTTGGTGGAAAGCTTGTTTTAGTAAAAAAAGAAGATGAATTAAATCCTGAAAAAGTAATTAGAATTATGGAACAAGAAAAAGTAACAAGGTCTTTCCTAATTCCAAAGTGGCTTGAACATATTGCTGTTCAAGATAAATTGCTAAATGCAGATTTATCTTCACTTAAAATTCTTGGAACTGGTGGAGAAACTTTAAAACCTTATATTATAGAAAATTTACTTTCCAAATATAGCAATTTAAAAGTCTTAAATCTTTATGGCCCTACGGAGACAACGATGTTTACAACTTATAAACAAGTAAGTGTTTTTGAAATCAAAAACAACTACTCTTCAATTGGTAAGCCAATATATGGTTCTCGCCTTTTAGTTGTTAACTCAAATTTGGAAGTTATGCCTATTGATACCAAAGGTGAGCTTGTAGTTTATGAAGATGAAAATTCTATTCAAAATATTGCAAAAGGATATTTGAATTTACCAGAAATTACAAAGGCTCGTTTTGTAGAAGTTTACTCTCCTATCTTAGGAAAAACTGTAAAGGCTTATAGAACAGGAGATATTGTTAAAATTAACAAAGATTTAGATATTGAATTTATTGGTAGAAATGATGATGTTGTGAAAGTAAATGGTGGTTATTTAGTTGCTTTAAATGAAGTTCAAAATAAAATCCAAAAATTACTTGGAAATAATTTTGAAGTATACCCAATTGCCGTTCCTTATAAAAACACAAAAGCAATATTCTTGTTTTTGACTAAAAAAGAAAAAAATATCAATTTATATAATATAAAAAATTATATTAATAGTAATATTTCATTTTATATGAAACCTAAAAAAATCATTGAATTAGAAGAATTTCCACGTAATTCTTCTGGCAAAATAAATCGAAAAGAATTAGAAACTTTGGCACTTAACTATTTAGAAAAAAATAATAACAACCGTGTTGCGCCAAAATCTGATTTAGAAATTGAAATATATAACTATGTTAAAGAATTGATTGATTTAGACGAATTTTCTATAACTGATGATTTAATTGAAGATTTAGGAATTGACTCCCTATCTTTAACAGCTATTTACACATATCTAGAAAAATATAACATACTAATTCAAGATATATACAACAATTCAAACATAAAAGATTTAGCAAAATTTATTGAAAGCAATTCTTCTAGCCAAGCAAAACCTGACTTAACTGGCATTGAAGATATTCAGATTTTAAATAATGTTAAACAGTTTGATTTAAGTACTGTTTTAATTACTGGTGTTACAGGATTTTTAGGTATTCACTTATTAAGAAACTTACTTTTAAATGAAAATACTGAAAAAATTTATTGTGTAATAAGAAATAAAATTAATTTGAATGGAAAAACAAGATTGCAAAAAATGATTGATTTCTATTTTGCTTCTGACGAAAATCTGTTAAAATTAATTGAGCAAAAAGTAACAATTCTGAACGGAGATATGACAAAAAATCAATTAGGATTGGACCAAAATACATATTCAAAAATCAAGGAAACTGTAACTTGTGTTATTAACAGCGCTGCTAATGTAAAACATTTTGCAAAACCTGCTCAAATTTATAAAGATAATGTACAAAGTGTTATTAACTTAATTGATTTTTGTGGAGATAAAATATCTTTGGCACATATTTCGACTTTATCAATTGCAGGATTTAAAGGAGATTTGACTAAAAATAAAATATTTGATGAAAACACTTTGTTTATCAACCAAGAGTTTAATAACAATCCTTATCTAGTTACTAAATTTGAAGCTGAAAAGGAAATATTAAAAGCTACTAAAAGTGGACTAAATGCTGTTATTTTTAGATTAGGTAATATTATGCCAAGAGTCAGTGATGGTGTTTTCCAAGAAAATGCTAATCAAAATGTATTTTTAGCTTCTCTTAAAGCTATTATTAATAGTAAGGTTGTTGCTAAGGATTTACTTGGTTTTAAATTGGAATTTAGCCCTGTTGATGAATGTGCTGATATAATTTTAGGTTTATTAAAAAATAGTTCTTCAAATTCTATTTATCATATTTTGAGCAATAAAGAAATTACTATTGCTGAATTGAAAACTATTCTTAAATTTTTAAATTGTGATTTACTAGATGTTGATTTAAAGACTTTTATTGATGAAATTAAACAAAGTGCAGATGAATATACAAAAGAATACATTTTGGGTACTAATACAAATATATATTCTCAAGATATTACTTTATCAAAATTAGAAGAATTGAACTTAGAATGGGCTTCTGTTGATATTCAATATGTACAAAAGATTTTAAATATTATAAAAAGGTTGTGATGTTTTGAAAGAAAAATCTACAAAAGAATTAAAAAATTTTAAATTAAAGTTTATAGCAATGATTTTACTTGTTGACTTAATCGCTGTTGTGGTTGTTTACTTTATTATGCCATTAGTGCAAAACTTCCCACCACTTTCTGAAAACATTGCTTTTCAAAGGGAAGTTCAACCACTTACTCACGTCCAGCAATATACTGTTGTTTATATACTTGGTATATCTGTTCACCTAATTTCATTTAAGATATTGATGAGAAGAATTTACAAGTATTTAAACAAACATTATCGTAAAGAAAAAATTTCTTATCAGGAAATTAAACAAGTTAGAAAAGATTGTATAAATATTCCGTATAAAGTTTTCTTTGTACAAATGATAACAATTACATCTATTGGAATTATCTTTAACTTTATAATGCTTGCAACTGCATTTGCAATACTGAGATTTACACTTATGATTATTGCTATCGCTTCTATAATCTCAATTATTTTGTTGATTGTATCACAGAAATTTTTATATAATGTTATTTTGACAACATATGAAATTTCTAATACATATGAGAAAAATATTGGATATAGAATAACAAATTCCCAAAACTTGTTGTTCCAAATGGTTCCTTTTATTGCCGTAATATTGATTGTTATTTCTTTAATTGGATACTCAAAAACTGTTCAACAAGAAGGATTTTCAACTGGTAATTATTACAAAGCTTATATGCAATCAAAAAATATTACACCTGAACAGGTTAATATGGAGAACTTAAAACAAACTTTAGATACAATACCGCTTCAAGACCAATCTCATTATTACTTTATAATTTCGCCAGATGATAAAGATATTTATGTATCTTCTCCTGACGGTGTTGTAAGTGATTTCGTATTAAGTTACAGAGATTTCTTCTACGATGAAACTAATGGTTTCTTATATGAGAAATTTGGTATTGATGAACAATTATATGCTATGAAATTAACAGACTTAAACGGCCAAACTTGGTATATTGGTTATAAATATCCTGTCATTGATATGGATTTACTTGTTTACTACTTTACACTTATAGTAATTTTCCTAATAATATATATAGTTTTATTGTTGATATGGTCACGTAATATATCTAGTAACTTAATAAAAACCACAAACAGCTTAAAAAGTATTGTGGACACTGAAAATATCGATAAAAATATGATACTTCCAGTCGCTTCAAATGACGAATTTGGAGACTTGGCATATTACTATAATAAAATTCAAGAATTAACTATCAGAAACGTTGAACAAATTCACGATAACCAAGAAACATTAATGGAAAAAGAACGTTTAGCATCATTAGGACAATTAATTGGTGGAATTGCACACAACTTAAAAACACCTATAATGTCAATCTCTGGTGCAGCGGAAGGATTACACGATTTAGTAAAAGAATATGATAATTCAATAGACGACCCAGAAGTAAACAGTCAGGATCATCACGAAATAGCAGGCGACATGAACACTTGGATTGAAAAAATCAAAACACATACAGAATATATGTCAGATGTAATAACAGCCGTAAAAGGCCAAGCTGTTACACTTTCAAACGAAGACGATATATCTTTCACTGTTGGTGAATTGTTAAAAAGAGTTAATATTTTAATGAAACACGAATTAAAAAACTCTATTACATATCTAAATGTCGCAATGAAAACTGATGAAAACTTAGCAATTAATGGTGATGTTAATAGCTTGGTACAAGTAATTAATAATATGATATCTAACTCTATTCAAGCCTATGGCGGAAAACCTGAACAAAATATAGATTTAGTCGTTGAACGAGATAAAAATAATTTGTTAATTTCTATAAAGGACTATGGCTCTGGAATGCCTAAAAAGGTTAAGGATAAGTTGTTCAAAGAAATGATTACAACAAAAGGTAAAAACGGTACTGGACTTGGCTTGTATATGTCTTACTCAACTATTAGAGCTCATTTTAATGGTAATATTTCTGTTGAGTCAACCGAAGGTGTTGGAACTACATTTATTATAACTTTACCATTATGATGTTTTTGGGTGTTTTTGGGGACAGACCTTAAAAACACCCTATAAATTTCTAATATTTGTGTAATTTAGTTAAATGAAAAAGAAGGTGTTTTTAAGGACTGTCCCCAAAAACACCTTCTTCTATCTTACTTATATTTCTCTTGAATTGCTTTTATTTCGTCAAAATGATTTTCTAATATATCTAAGAAAACATCAGCTAGCTTAGGATCAAATTGAGTTCCTTTACATCTTTTAAATTCTGATATTACAACATCCATTGGCAAAGAATCACGATAAGTTCTTCTAGAAGTCATCGCATCAAAACTGTCTGCGATAGCTGCAATTCTAGCTAAATATGGAATGTCTTCTCCTTGTAATCTTCCTGGATATCCTGTTCCGTCATATTTTTCATGATGATGTTTTACTATTGGAATTATATCGTGGAAAATTGTTGCTGTTGACAAGATGTGTGCTCCAATTGATGGATGATTTTTTATTTCTGAATATTCGTCATCAGTCAATCTGCTCTCTTTTTGTAAAATGCTGTCAGGCACACCAATTTTTCCAACATCATGGAATAATCCGCCTATACGTAAAGTATTTAAGGTTTCTTCTGGTAAATTTAGATATTTTCCTAGCAATACAGAATATTCTGACACACGGTCTGAATGTCCACGTGTATATGAGTCTTTTGCTTCAACTGTATATCTTAGAGTTTGCACACTTTCTAAATATGCTTTTTCTAATTTTTCGTATGTATCTGCTAGTTCTCTATTTATTTTTTTAATTTCGTTCATCTGTTTAATTGATTTTATTCCTGATTCAATTAATAACAATAGTTGGTCAAATTTGTCGCTCTTTTCGCAATATCCTTGTATGTCAAGTCTTCTTATTGTGTCTAATGGTGGCGCTAAATCTTTATGTCCTGTTAATAATAGTATGTATAGTTCTTTGTTGAATTTTCTTATTTCTTCTACTACTTGGTCTCCATGGATTGGCGTCATTATGAAATCTAGTATCATTAAGTCGAAGTGCTCATTTTTTACCATTTCTATTGCTTGTTCTGGGTCTGTTGCTCCGACAAATTCATATCCTGATCTTTTTAGGAATATTGATAAAGAGTCGATGATCCCTTCTTCGTCATCTACTGCTATAATTTTGTAGTTTTTATTTTCGTTGTTTTCTAAATTTTGCAATCCTTTTCTCATAGTAATACCTCTTTTTTAGTATTTTTCTACATTATATTAATAAAAATGCTAAAAATCAAGTTTTTTAGTAAAAATTATGGGTGTTTTTGGGGACAGACCTTAAAAACACCCACTGTATATAAAATATAAGATAGAAAAGCAAAAAGAAAAACAAGGGTGTTTTTAAGGTCTGTCCCCAAAAACACCCAAGAACATCAGACTTTCATTGATAGTCCTACTTTTTGTCTTTCTGTATCTATTTTTATAACTTTAACTTTTACAATATCTCCAACAGAAACTATCTCAGAAGGATTTTTTATAAATTTATCACTCATTTCTGAAATATGAACAAGACCATCATGTTTCACACCAATATCAACAAAAGCTCCAAAATCAATTACATTTCTAACCGTTCCTGTAAGCACCATGCCTTCTTTTAGATCTTCAAGTTTTAAGACATCTGAACGTAAAATTGGTTTTGGCATATCTTCACGTGGGTCTCTACCTGGTTTTGAAAGTTCTGCTATAATATCTGTTAATGTCATTTCTCCTATTTCTAGTTCTTTTGCCATTTTTGCTACATTTACACTTTTTAGCTTATTTCTTATTTCTTCTAATTTTTCTTTATCTTTCAAATCTTTTTTATCAAATCCCAATTTGTTTAGAAGTTTCTCTGTTGCTTTATAACTTTCAGGGTGAACCGCGGTTACTTCTAATGGATTATCACCGTCAAATATTCTTAAAAATCCTGCACATTGTTCATATGCAACTTTTCCTAACTTAGGAACTTTCAATAATTGTTTCCTATTTTTAAGTTTTCCATTTTCGTCTCTATATTTTACAATATTTTTTGCTATTGTATTATTAATTCCAGCCACATATGAAAGTAATGATGGTGTTGCAGTGTTTACATCAACTCCGACTTTGTTAACACTGTCTTCTACTACGCCTGTAAGGCTTTCAGCTAGTCTTTTTTGATTTACATCATGTTGATATTGTCCAACTCCAATTGCTTTTGGGTCGATTTTTACTAGTTCTGCCAATGGGTCTTGCAATCTTCTTGCAATTGATATTGCTCCCCTTATTGATACATTTATGTCTGGATATTCTTCTGTTGCAAGCTTTGATGCGGAATATACTGATGCCCCCGCTTCGCTTACTATTACATAGCAAACTTCTCTATTGGTTTCTTTTAGCATATCAGCAACAAACATTTCTGATTCTCTAGAAGCTGTACCATTTCCAATTGCTATCATATCAATTTTATGTTTTTCAATTAATTTCAAAAGCTCTTTTTTAGCATTTTCAACATCATTTTGTGGCGCTGTTGGATATACTGTTGTATAATCTAAAACTTTTCCAGTATCGTCTATAACTGCAATTTTACAACCTGTTCTATATGCTGGGTCAAATCCCATAACTGTTTTACCTTTTATTGGTGCACCTAATAACAATTGTTTTGAATTTTGTCCAAAAACTTTAATAGCTTTTTCTTCTGCCTTTTCAGTTAAATCTGAACGAATTTCCCTTTCAATAGAAGGTTCAATTAATCTTTTAAAACTGTCTAAAATAGTCTCTTTTAGCATATTAGTAAATTGAGTTTCTCCTTTTATAATATCTCTTTCTATATACGCTAAAATTTTCTCTTCTGGCTTAGCTAATTTTACTTTTAAGAAATCTTCCTTTTCTCCACGGTTTATTGCCAAAATTCTATGACTTGGTATGTATTTTATAGCTTCATTATAATCATAATACATCTCATAATTTGATTTCTCTTCTGGGTTTGCAGCTTTTGTCTCTACTAAACCTTCCCTGTAACATTGTCTTTTGATTTCCTTTCTATATTTGCTATTATCAGAAATATTTTCAGCAATAATATCCAATGCCCCTGCAATTGCATCTTCTGCGGTAGCTACAACTTTATCTTTATTCTTTTTATCTTCATCTGATAATTTATCAATATTTACATACTCTTTTGCAATTTCTTCAATTGGCTTAGTTTCCTTTTGTTCCATAATGATATCTGCCAAAGGCTCTAAACCCTTAGCCTTAGCTACTGTTGCTCTTGTCTTTTTCTTTTGCTTATACGGTCTATAAATATCTTCTACTTCTGCCAAAGTTTTACTAAGTGCAACTGCTTTTAAAGTCTCATCTGTTAGCTTGCCTTGCTCATCAATAGAATTGATAACTTCTTCTTTTCTCTTTTCTAAATTTCTTAAGTAATTTAATCTATCTCCTAATTCCCTAAGGGTTTCGTCACTTAATCCACCTGTCACTTCTTTTCTATATCTCGCTATAAAGGGAATTGTGTTTCCTTCATCTATAAGCTTTATTGTGTTTTCTACTTGATTTTCTCTTATTTTTAGCTCTTCTGCTATGGTTTTAATAATTTTTTCCATTGTTATTTTTTCTCCTTTTGGGTGTTTTTGGGGACAGACCTTAAAAACACCTTCTTATTTTTTCTCAATTTGCTTTTTATTATATCAGTTATGTACCATATGATGTCAAGTGATTTTTAACTTTTTATCAACTTTTGTATTGATCCCCTTGTTATCTCAAAAAAATTCATCATTTCTATATATTTTACCTTTTTCTCTTGTTTTAGTGTAAAAATTAAATCTTTAAAAACTTCTCTTTTAGTAAAAACTTCAAATAAACTATATTCATTTTCCTTTAAAAACATAGCTATTCCATTTGTTATTACTTCTTTTATATCTTTTTCGACATCTAAAAATTCTATGTCGTAGTTCACATTTTGACATATATTCTCGTAGTCTTCTTTGGTTAAAAATTTGTGGAATTTTTCTTCTTTTAATTTTTTACAAAAATAATTGTATGATGAAAATTTATATTCACTGCACTTATTTACCATATGTGCTTTAACTGGATTAAAATGAATGTATTTTATACATTGAATTAAATATTTATGACTGTTTATTGGCTGACTTTTATATCTATCTCTATATACATGCCCTACTCGCCCTTTTTCCATATAATTGTAATAGCATGCATATGCTGTATTCGTTCTTTGCATTAATTTTGACAACTGTTCAATCTTATCTACTTGAAGTAGAAAATGTACGTGATTACTCATAATGCAATACGCTATAATTTTTATATCTGTTTCTTTTATAAATTTTTTAATTAAATTAATATATTGATATATATACCTTGTTTTACCAAATATATTCTCTTTTTTATGTCCTTGTATCATAACATGAAAAAAAGAAGATTTTAAATTTTCTCTTGATAATCTTGAAATAATTATCCCTCGCTTTCTTTTTTTATTTATGAGGGTGTTTTTAAGGTCTGTCCCCAAAAACACCCAAAAAGTTTTATTCAACTCCTAAATATTCATTATAAGAAACTTCCCTGTCTATTACAGTTCCATTTTCTTTAATATCAATTATTCTATTTGCAACAGTTTGAGTCAATTCGTGGTCATGTGATGTAAATAGAATATTTCCTATAAATTTTTTCATTCCTTCATTTACAGATGTAATACTTTCCATATCCAAATGGTTTGTTGGTTCGTCAAATATTAGGAAATTAGCACCAGATAGCATCATTTTTGACAATACACATCTTACCTTTTCTCCTCCTGATAGCACATTTACTTGTTTTAATGCTTCATCTCCTGAGAATAGCATTCTTCCTAAAAAGCTTCTTACATATGTTTCATCAGGGTCTTTTGAATATTTTCTTAGCCATTCTGTTACGTTTTCATCTGTTTCAAATAAATAATTGTTGTCTTTTGGGAAATAGTTTTGAGTTATTGTTGTTCCCCATACTAATTCTCCTTCGTCTGGTTCAATTTCTCCTGCTATTATTTGGAATAATACTGTTTTTGCAAGTTCATTATCTGCTAAAAATGCTATTTTATTTCCTTCTTTTACATCAAATGATATTTTGTCTAATAGTTTTACTCCGTCTACTGTTTTTGATATATTTTTCACTTGTAAAATTTCTCTTCCTGGCTCTCTGTCTGGCTTAAAGTCTACATATGGATATTTTCTATTTGAAGGTTTTATTTCATCTAACTCTATTTTCTCTAATGTTTTCTTCCTTGATGTTGCTTGTTTTGATTTTGAAGCATTTGCACTAAACCTTGCAATAAAGTCTTGTAATTCTTTAATCTTTTCTTCTTTTTTCTTGTTTTGCTCTCTTGCTTGTTTTAATGCTAATTGGCTTGATTCATACCAGAAATCATAGTTTCCTGGATATACCTTGATTTTTCCAAAGTCTACGTCTGCAATGTGTGTACAAACTTTGTTTAAGAAATATCTATCATGTGATACTACTATTACTGTATTTTCAAAGTCCATTAAAAAGTCTTGTAACCAGTTGATACTCTTTAAATCTAAGTCGTTTGTAGGCTCGTCTAATAAAAGTACATCTGGATTTCCAAATAAACTTTGTGCTAATAAAACTTTTACTTTATCCCTTGCTTCAATTTCTTTCATAAATTTATAATGATTTTCTGGAATAATTCCCAAATCATTTAAAAGTATTGCTGCATCTGACTCTGCATTCCATCCATCTAATTCAGCAAATCTTTCTTCTAATTTAGCAGCTTTCATTCCATCTTCTTCTGAAAAATCAGGCTTTGCATATATTGCTTCTTTTTCTTTCATTATGTCATATAATTCCTTATTTCCCATTATTACTGTATCAATTACTGTGTAGTCTTCATAGGCAAAGTGGTCTTGTTTTAAAACTGATAATCTTTCGCCTTTATCTATGGAAACATCACCTTTACTAGGTTCGATTTCTCCTGACAATACTTTTAAAAATGTTGATTTTCCTGCTCCATTTGCTCCTATTATTCCATAGCAATTACCTTTTCCAAATCTTATATTTACATCTTCAAATAATACTCTTTTTCCAAATCTAACTGTAACATTGTTTGCACTTAACATTACATCTCCTCCTTAACTTTCGGTATTATACACTATTTTTCCTTATTTTTCAAGTAGTTGTTGCGGGTGTTTTGGGTGTTTTTGGGGACAGACCTTAAAAACACCTTTTATATACCCAATATCCTATTATTTATTATTCAAAACTCAAGGGTGTTTTTAAGGTCTGTCCCCAAAAACACCCAAAACATATCTTGAATTTTGTCGATTTTTATGATATTTTGTTGTTAATAAAAAATGAGGTGATTTATTTTGAGAAGAAATTCTAGAAATAGAAATATACGAAACAAGAAAAAGCAAGATATAGACTACAAAGCAGCGCGAAAAGAGCTAAGTATTTTTATTATTATTTTATTGATTTTACTAATTTTAGTTAGCATATTTTACTTTTTTAAAAATAGTAATTTATATAAAAATATAGTTGAAACTTCCAAACAAGAAATTGAAAACGAAAAACGTTTAGAAGATGAAGCCAAAGAAAAAGAGAAAAAGGAAAATACCAAAGAAGAAACTGACACAACATTTACCTTAGCTGCTATTGGAGATGTAATGTGCCACAATACTCAATACATTGATGCATATAATTCAGATACAAATGAATATGATTTCTCTTATGTTTTTGATGAAATTAAGTTCTATACTCAAACTGCTGATATAGCGGTTGGAAGTTTAGAGACTTCTTTTGCGGGTGAAGAGCGCGGTTATAGCAATTATCCAACCTTTAATACTCCTGACAATTTAGCTTATGCTTTAAAAGATATTGGTATTGATGTTCTTTCTACTGCTGGTAATCATTGTTTAGATATGGGATTTAGTGGTTTATCTCGAACTATTGATGTTTTAAATGATGCTGATATTGCTCATCTTGGCACATATAAAACGCAAGAAGAACAAGACCAAATTTTATTTAAGTATGTAAAAGGTGTGAAAATTGCATTTATTAACTATACTTACGGAACTAATGGAATTCCAGTTCCAAAAGACAAAAATTTTTGCGTTAATTTAATTGATAAAGATTTAATAAAGAAACATATTGATACTGCAAAAAGCCAAAATGCTGATATGATTGTTGCTTGTATGCATTGGGGTACTGAGTATAGAACAACTGCAAATAAAGAGCAAAAAGATTTAGCGGATTTTCTATTCCAAAATGGTGTTGATATTATTTTAGGAAATCATCCACATACATTAGAGCCAATGGAAAAGAAAACGGTAACTTTGGAAGATGGAACAACAAAGGATTGTTTTGTAATTTATGCTTTGGGTAATTTTATATGTGACCAAAGGTTAGAAAATACTAGAAACTCTATTATTTTGAATTTGACTATAACTAAACATCTTGATGGAAAGATTTCTATTGATAAAGCTGATTATGTTCCTATTTATATGTATAAGGATGTGAGTAAAAAGGTTAAAGGTATGAAATTGATTGACATTAATAAGACTATTGAGACTTATGATGCTGGTCATGATAGTGCTGTAACTCCTGAATTATATAATTTATTAAAATTAGAGTTAAATAAAATTATTAGTATTATAGGAAATGGATTTTAACTCTTGACATTCTTGGCAAAAGGTATTATAATTTTTAATGTACCTTTTGTATATATGGGTTATTAGCTCAGTTGGTAGAGCAGCGGACTCTTAATCCGAAGGTCCGGGGTTCGACCCCCCGATGACCCACCATACTAAAAATATTCAAAGAAAAAAATTTAAAGGGGGAATTATCCCCCTTTAATTTAGTTTTGTTTCGGTTTAAGTAACGCGAAATAGTGTTCAGCGCTACTAAAGCACTCGACGGAACGCATAAGGCACGTCTTTGTAGTTCTTGAGATTAGTATGACGATCATTTAAATTTAAACCTCCATTGTAAAGGCTTGTGGGTGGAGTATTTATACCGAGATCAGCAGAGCCACCAAAATAGCCAGTCATTCTATTTCTGAGTTTTATAATTCTTACACGTGGAAGTTTATCACTCTTGTAGATTAAATCATACACTGATTCTCCATTACAAATTCTCATCTGCAACTCTAAATCACAAATGACTTCATCACACATTCCATCGCCTACAGCTTTACACATATCTCCCATTTGAGGTACAGTTGTCCAAAACCAGTTATGATCAAAAATATAGGTTTCAATCAAGCGAGTATATCGTCTGGGACTCAGACTAGCGATTTCATTCGAACTTTCGAATCTCTTCCAAAGTCTTTCACCATCAATTCCTACCTCAATACACTTGCGATAGATTTCGTCTCTGTTTTCATCAATAACATTTCTGTCAATGCGAAACCATTCTCCAACCTTCAGTTCCTTTGTAATTGTCTCGCCATCCTTCGGCTTGGATTCAATTGCCTTTTTTGAAACTTCCTCCTTCAAAAGTCTTTCATAATCTCTAACAAGGTCTTCCAAAGACATTCTCCGACCATCAGAAAGTTCTACATGCATTTCCTCTGCGCTTTTCTTCACGGACACATTAGTCATATTTTTTCCTCCTGCTATTTAAAGCAAAATGCTTCCTATTTTCTATTTTAACATAATCCCCCCACTTTTTGCAAATATTATACATAATTTGTTGCATTTCAAAAAAGTATTTTGTAAACTTCCTTTTTGACTTATTTTTTATTTTATACTCTCTTTCGTGTTAAAACAATTCCGACTATTGCTCCAATAAAAATAATAGGTGATACCCTAATAAACAGCCATTCGAATATATGGAAATCAACTCCTAAAATTGCTGTTTCAGGATTGCTATAATCCCAAGCTAAATATGGACTTTTTAACAATATTAGGGCTATGAAAGTTATAATTATAATTACGCATAACAAAATCAATAGCCAATGAATTATTTTTCTTCTTGTATTATTTCTTTTGGATAATTGTAAATTTATTATCTCTAATTTTTCAGAAATCGCTTTTAAATTGTCAACTTCACTCTCTGAAATAGTTTCTCCAAGCAAAGTGCTTACAGGTGTTTCCAAAACCTCTGATATTGAAACTAGCATTTCTGAATCAGGAACTGACAATCCTTGCTCCCATTTAGAAATTGTCTGTCTTACCACATTTAATTTGATAGCAAGTTCTTCTTGTGAAAGTCCTTTTGATTTTCTTATTGATTTAATGTTTTCTTTTAACATTTTAAACAACTCCTCTCTACAAACTATTATATAGAGAATAGCTCGTTGCTACAAGCAATGCTTATTAACATTCAAGATTTATAGCCATACTTTGTACATTATCGCTCTAATTATTTTCTTTAACACTCTTTATATTTTGTAACTCAAATCTATATTTTTGCTTTACATTTGGATATTTTTTATGGTCAACTTCTGAAGCAAACATATCATAAGGTCTTATATATAGCCCTGTATCTCCATATAATGCTCTATATACTACATATTTTTCTCTTGTTTCACTGTGGATTGCAATATCCTCAACTAAATATAGATCTCCTTTAAAATGTTTATAAATTGATTTTGTTTTTATTTCATTCATATTTTTATTCTCCTTTACCTAATTAATTTTTACATTATATTTATCCACTTGTCAATAACTTTTCTATCATCTCGGAATAAAATAATAATATAAACTAAATAAAATGAGGTGAAAATATGTTAAAAAAATTATTCAATACTGCCAAAGCAGAAATAAATGGCGGGAAAAAATATCCAAAAATAAATGGAACTGTAACATTTAAAGAAACAAAAGAAGGAGTACTAGTTACCGCCAAAATATATGGACTACCTACGGCACAAGGAAATTGTGGTGGAAAATTCTTCGGTTTCCACATTCACAATGGAACTTCTTGTACTGGAACTAAAGAGGACGAATTTGCAAATAGTGGTCCACATTATAATCCTGATGACTGCCCACATCCTTATCATGCAGGCGATTTGCCACCATTATATGAAAATAACGGCTATGCCTATATGTCTGTTTTAATAAACAAATTTAAAGTTAAAGATATAATTGGAAAAACTATAATTATTCATGAATCTCCTGACGACTTTACAAGTCAGCCAAGTGGTAATTCTGGAAAGAAAATTGCTTGTGGTGTAGTAGTCTAAAAAATTGACAAATTCGTTAAATAGCGGTAAAATATTAATATTGAATAAAATAAGGGGTGATGGATTTGCTAAAAATATATAACACAAATTTAGAAACAAATGAATTAGAAGAAATTAGAGAATTTAAAAAAGGTGCATGGATAAATTTAGTAAATCCATCGGAAAATGAAATAAAAAAATTATGTGAAAATCTACACATAGAAGAAGACTTTATACGTTATGCTTTGGACTATGAAGAAAAAGCCAGAATTGACCAAGAAGAAGATGATGATACCACACTTTTCATAGTAGACGTACCAATTATAGAAAAAAAAGAAGATAGTGATGTTTACACTACAATGCCACTTGGTATGATAGTTGTAAGAGATGATTTTTTTGTAACAGTATCTTTAAGAAAAAATAAAATAATTGAAAACTTTGAAAAATCAAAAATAAAAAATTTTCAAACATATAAGAAAACTAGATTTATCTTTCAAATACTATACCAAAATGCATCATATTACTTAACATACCTAAAACAAATCAACAAAGAAACTGAAATTGCAGAATATATATTAAAAAACTCTATGAAAAATAAAGAGCTTTTAAAATTATTAAACTTAGAAAAGAGTTTGGTGTATTTTACGACATCATTAAAATCAAACGAAATAGTTATGGAAAAAACTTTAAGAGGAAAAATTGTAAAATTATATGAAGAAGATGAAGAGATACTTGAAGATGCAATTACTGAAAATAGACAAGCCATAGAAATGGCTCAAATATATAGTAATATTTTGAATGGCACAATGGATGCATATGCCTCTATAATTTCAAATAACCTAAATGGGGTTATGAAATTTTTGACTTCAATTACTATTATTTTAGCTGTTCCAACTATGATTTCAAGTTTTTGGGGTATGAATGTTGGACTACCTTTACAAAACAGCCCTTGGGGATTTGCAGTTATGGTTATTGTTTCAATTCTTTTAACACTAGGTGTTTCTTGGTGGCTAAAGAAAAAAGATATGTTAGATTAAAACTAAATAGGTCTCGATTATTTTAAATCGAGACCTTGTTTTTATTCTCCTTCTGTTCCTGTTGATGGATTTTCTGGTGTTACTGGTTCTGTTGGTGTAGTTGGTTGTTCAGGAGTTGTTGGTGTTTCAGGTTGTGTCACTGGTGGTGTTGGCTCACTAGGCTTTGTCGTTGGTGTGTTTGCTGGTTGTTGTTGATTACTTGTTGCACCCTTAGTTCCCTTCACAATTATTCTTGGCATTGCATCATATGTATCTCTTGATAGCAATTTTGTTGAAATAACTTTTCCATTTAATTTTTTTGTAATATATGTTTCTGTTTTTTGCCCATTTGCACCTTGTTGTTTTACTTTTTCTGTTCCAACTGGTAAAGAGCTATCTTCTTCATATTTTGTTGTTGGAGCAATTGTTGAAAGTACTTTTGTACTAAATGAAAATGTATATTCTTCTGCTTCTTTTATTCCATAAATAGAAACTGTTGCAATTCCATTTCTTGCGCTTGCTGATATTCTTACAGGATATTTTCTTGTATTTTTAAATCTAAAATCTGTAACTCCATATACAACTGTTGCATCTCTTCCTACTGGTATATAAGCTGTTGTAAATTGATGATTTCTTCTTTCTAGTACTTCTAAATTTCCTTCTAATACCGCATTATATAATGTAGAAGAAATTTGACATATTCCTCCACCTAATCCGTCAACAACTTCTCCGCCTACATAAATTTTTCCGTTTCTATATCCAGCTTTAGCTGTTCTCTCTCCTAAAGCTTTGTTATAAGAAAATGTTTCGCCTGGTAATATCACTTTTCCATTTATTTTTTGGCAAGCTATCATCAAATTTGTTGACCTGTCTATATTACTTGAATCATATCTAGTTGTATATGTTGATAGTCTATCTGGAAATGCTTCATCTCCTATTTGACTTAATGTAATTTTTGGTTTTGTAATTGTTAATTTGATTACATATTCCTCTTTATCTTCTGCAAGTATTGCCTTTGCCGCTTCTAAGTCAAAGCTTATTCCTTCTACTTCTGGGTGAACTGTAAATGGATTTTTTGTATAATATGCATCTTGTGCTTCTCTACAAATTTCACTATGAATTTTCTCTATATCAATAGGCTCTGGCTCTTTTTCTTTTACAGGAATTTCAATATAATCTTCTTTTATTTCTACACCTTTTAATCTGTCTTTTACTTTTTCTAATAAATTCTCTGTGTCTATTACAACGCCTTTTTTGCCTTTGCTGATAATTAGTTCATCATCTTCTACTGAATAACTTGAATCTAGCACTAATCCTGGCAATTTTACTCCAATATCTTCTATTGTTTGCTTTGTTATTTCTTCGTTTAGCGCCATATTTACATCAATATTTTTCTTCCCTATTAAAGTGAATAAAATATCATAATTGCTTATAAAAATATTTTCTTTTCTTCCTACTAAATATGCTTCTTCTACTGCTTTATCAATCTCGTAATTTACTTCTAATATTTGTGGATTTAGGGTTGTCTCATATTCTTGATATTTTACATCAATCTCTTTTTCTTTTTTCTCATTATATATAGCTTCTAATTTACCTTTTGCTTCTTCTTTTGATAGCCCTGATACTTCAATTCCTGATATTGATACTCCACTTACAATTTTTTCATTAGTTAATGTGACTACTGCAAAAATTGTAGAAACTGCTATTGCAATTATTATTAAAACCGCTATTAATATTCCAATAACTAGTCCTTTCTTTCTTTTTGCTTTTTTAGGCGCTCCCATATCTTTCATTGATTTTTCTTGCTTTTTAGGTTTATCCTCTACTTTTTTAAATAATGTATTAGCTTTTTCAGGTTCTTTTTGCTGAATTGGTTTTTTATCATTTTTTTTGCTATCTTCATTCTTTGTTAAAACTTCTTCCTTCATAAAAAATCTCCTTCTTTTATTTTCTCTACCTAAATATTATCACAAACTATCTTTTTTGACAATATTTTTAATCTTTTTTTATAGTTTTTGATAATCGCTCTAATCCCTTATTTAATAGTATGTTTAAGGTTTTGAATTATTCGAATTTTAAAAAAGCAAAAAAATTGTCAAAATTTTTCAAAAAAATACTTGAACATTGTAAAATTTAATATTATAATGATATAAGCAAAAGATAAATAAGGAGAGAAAATAAATGGAGTTAACAAAGAATATATTCTTTAACACAGATAAATTAGTAGAAAATAGTAAAGTAAAAATCTCATATATCGGAGAGCTTTTTAAAAATGCTTCTGAAGAAGTAACAATTCACTATGGTTTCGGTAATAATTGGGATAATGTAACAGATATAAAAATGGAAAAAACAGAATTAGGATTTCAAGCTGAAATAAACCTATTAGAAGGCGAAACATTTAACTTCTGTTTTAAAAATGGAAATGACGTTTGGGACAACAATAATGGACAAAACTACATATTCCCATTAGAAAAAGTGCCAACAGAATTATTAGTATTAGATGATGAACCTGTTGCTTTAGGAAATGCAAGAAAATTAAGAAGGTCTTATTTATGGAGCAAAAAAATACGTTTAGCAGTATACAAAATAATAACATACCTTCCAAAAATAATTTCTGGGAATTATAGAAAAAAACTTACAAGTGCAGATAATAATGAATAAAAATCAAGGTGTTTTTAGGGACAGACCTTAAAAACACCCTTATTTTTTATGATGTTTTTGGGGACGGAGCAAAAACATCATTTTTTATGTTATAATCCAGCCACCATTTACAGAAATAATTTGCCCAGTAGTATAGCTATCTTCAATTAGCCATTTTACACATTTGGCAACATCTTCCGGTTTTCCTATTCTTTCTAACGGAATTTCTTGCTCTATTTCTTTTATTTCTTCTTCACTAAACTTTGAATTCATTTGAGTTTTTATCATTCCAGGTGCAATCGAATTTACTCTTATATTTGAAGGTCCAAGCTCTTTTGCTAACGCTTTTGTTAATCCATCCATTCCAGCTTTTGAAACTGAATAAATTACTTCTAATGCTCCACCAACTAAGCCCCATGCAGAAGAAATATTTATAATACATCCACATTTGTTATGAACCATATTAGGTATCACTTCTTGTGACATTGCAAATGCTGAGTATAAATTAGTATTAATCACATTGTTCCAATCGTCATCTGTTTCGTCTGTAAATAGCTTATATTCTGATATTCCCGCATTGTTGATTAATATATCTACTTTTCCATATTTGTTTATGGCATAATTTGCTAATTCTTTTGCTTCTTGTCTTTTTGATACATCTGCTTTTTTTATGTCTATTTCAATATTTTCTCGTTCTAATTCTTCTTTTAATTTGATTGCTTCTTGTTCTGATTTATTATAGTTCGCTATTACTTGTATATTTTCTCTTGCTAGTGTTTTGGCAATTTCTCTTCCTATTCCTTTTGAAGCACCTGTTACTATCGCAATTTTCTTCATATCTTTTTACCTACCTTTTCTATATTGCATAATATATTGTAACATTTTTATTTAAAAAAATCAAAAAAAAGCCAATAACTAAGATTATTTCAAAGCTACTGACAATTTGGAGCCACTTCCCAGATTCGAACTGGGGACCCCCGCATTACAAGTGCGGTGCTCTGGCCAACTGAGCTAAAGTGGCAATTTATTAAATTGGTGACCCGTACGGGAATCGAACCCATGTCTCCGCCGTGAAAGGGCGGTGTCTTAACCGCTTGACCAACGGGCCTTATATATAAAGAACTAAATAACTTTGTATTATTTAGTTCTTTTTGGTGAGCTATCCGCGACTCGAACGCGGGACAACTTGATTAAAAGTCAAGTGCTCTACCACCTGAGCTAATAGCCCACATAAAATGTGAAACTCACAACGCCTTTATATATTACAACATTTTTTCACAAATGTCAATACATTTGTGAAAAAAATTTGAAATTTTTGTGTTTTTTTCGTTTTTAAGCATTTAATTTCTCTAAAACTTCTTCAACATCTATTCCGTGAACGCCACATGCTTCCTCTAATGTCTCCATTTGAGATGCTGGACATCCTAAGCAATGCATTCCTACTTCTAGTAATATATCTGCTTTTTCAGGTGCAACTTCTAGTATTTCACCAATTTTTGTATCTTTATTAAATTTCATTTCTGTTCCTCCTTTTTATTATAAAAAATTTTTTACTGCGTTTTTATTGAATTTTCAATACTTTTTCTTTGTGACGTTTTTTATTTTATCACAAATTTAAAAAAAAGTATAGACAAATCGAAAAAAATATTGTATTATGATAAAAATTGTAAGGCGGTGATATTTATTTCTAAGATAATTAATTTATTTTTTCTGTCCTTTAGTATTAATCTTTTTATAACTTTATATTCACTTTATTCATTTTTTTATATAATTTTATTTCATAGAAAACAAGGTTCAAAATTAGAAATCAAAAAGAAAATTTCAAAATAAGGAGGCATTCATATTTTTAAAATATTTAGAAGACTTTTATTTGTCTTAACATTTTTTATTGTTTCTACTACCATATCAATTATTATTTTTTATCCAGTTTTTACAGCAACAGAAGTAATTATACCTTATGGCATACACCCTTTTGACATTTGTTATGATAATCCTGATTTATGGAATATTATTAAAACAACATACATTTTCACATTTATCTTTTCCAATTTTATAATTAGTAATTTTATTTATTCCAGAATATTTTTGCAAATTTCAGAATTTATTAAATCTTACAAAAATAATTCTGTCACAAAAGATAAACAACTATCTCACAATCCTAAAAACAAAAAAAATTTACTAAACCTATTAATTGGACTAGATACCAAAGCAAATTCAAAAATATATATTCCAGAAAGTGGTCTATATCAAAACTTTTTAATTACTGGAACAATTGGCTCTGGTAAAACTTCAAGTGCTATGTATCCATTTACAAGGCAATTGATGAATTTTAACAGTAAACACCCCGATTCAAAAATCCGGTATGTTAATTTTAGATGTCAAAGGAAATTATTTTAATCAAGTAAAAAAATATGCAAAAACATTTAATCTTTTAGATGATTTAATTGTACTTAGTTTGAATTCAAAAGTATTTTATAATCCACTTCATAAACCAAATTTAAAGCCACAAGTCCTTGCCAACAGATTAAAAACTATACTACTTTTATTTTCAGAAAACAACTCTGAAGCTTATTGGCTAGATAAAGCAGAACAAATTATTTGTGAATGCATAAAGCTGTGCCGCTTATATAACAACGGTTATGTTACTTTTTTAGAATTACACAAATTAATTACAATTCCAAATTATTATAAAGAAAAAATAGTAAAGTTAAGAAATTTATTTATCTCTTCTAAATTCTCGCAAGAGCAAATTTATGAACTAAATGCCAGCCTTAATTTCTTTGAAAAAGAATTTAATAATTTAGATGAACGAACAAAAGGAATTTTAATTTCAGAAATAACTAGAATTACCAATACTTTTGTATCTGACTATGATGTAATGGAAACTTTTTGCCCGCCAAAAGAAAAGCTTACTTTTACAGGATTTTCCGAGGTTATAAAATCTGGAAAAATAGTTGTACTTAATATGAATATTTTTGAATATAATATGCTTTCAAAAATTATCGCAACATATCTAAAACTTGATTTTCAGACAGAAATTATGACTAACTTATCAAAAGATAATGTTAAAACAACCGCTTTTATTTGCGATGAATATGACAAATTCGCAAGTAAAACTGACGGAGAATTCTTTTCTCTAAGTAGAGAAGCAAAATGTATTAATATCGTTAGTATGCAAAGCTATTCTTCCCTAAAATCAACTTTAAAAGACGATGCTATTGTTAAAGTAATTATACAAAACCTTATAAACAAAATATGGTTTCGAACTGATGATATTTTTACTATCGAAGAAGCCCAAAAACAACTAGGCAAAGAAGAAAAAGAAAGAATTTCTAAAAGTATTTCTGAAAGCGCTAAGGAAACAAGATTTAACTATATTACTAATACTCTAAATTCAGAAAATTCTAATATCTCAGAAACTTTTAGCACATACCTACAAAATGATTTTTCATTTGAAACTAACTTTTTTACTCAAAATCTCGAAACATTCACCGCCCTTACATTTTTGTCTGATGGAAACAAAATATACTCACCTAGAAAACTTCAAATGTTTCCACATTTTAATTTTAAAAATAATGGTTTATAGATTAACCTTAAAATCTAAATAAAAATAAGGAATGATGTTATTGAACAAAAAAATTTATTATACATTTTTTATAATTATATTTACTTTTATATTTTTATTTTGCTTGTCAAATACAGTATTTTCAGCTTGGGGAGACCCACAAATTGTAACCAAAATAAACTCAGCTTTTGAAAGCATAGAAGGCTGGATATTAAAACTCTCAACCCCAGCAGCAGCCGTGGCTGTCGGCAGTGGCGTTTTTATGAAAAAATTTAGTTTTGGTGATGAAGAAAAAATACGAACAGGTAAAAAAATAATAAAAGGTTCTCTATTTTCATATGCTTTTATTCTCGCAATAGACTTAATTTTATCAGCTATAAAGTCATTAGTAAGTTAGGAGGTTACTTTGGAAAACACAGCAAATATTACGCAAACAATAATTAGTACAATTAATACAATTTTCGAAAACATATTATCATCTATTGACAATAATCTGTATTCTGTACTAGATGATATCACATTTATTAGTTCTGATATTCTAACAGACAAAAATTTTGAAAAGATTTTTGGAACATCTGCATCAAATGGTATATTACTAATTGCAAATTCTCTATTACTAGGATTTCTACTATACTATGCAATCCGTTATCTTATGTCTCATTTAACATATCAAAATGTAGAACATCCCTTTAGCTTTATAATAAAAATGATTTTATTTGGAATTTGTATGAATTTCTCATTTTTTATAATTCAGATGTTCCTTGATTTAAATTTTAATATATCTCTTGCAATTCGAAATTTAGGAGAAAATCTCTTTGGAAAAAATATCTGCTTTTCAGAATTAATATCTACAATAAATACAAGTATGTCGATTAACACAAATTCAATAAATATATTTTCAATAGACGGTCTAATAAAAAGTACTTTGAGCCTTTCACTTTTAAGCTTAGTTTTATCTTATTCAATTAGATACATAACTATAAAAGTATTTGTATTGCTATCTCCTTTTGCCTTATTATCTTTAACCTTAAACTCTACTAGTTGGTTCTTCAAGTCGTGGTTGCGAAATCTTTTTTCTTTATTATTTATTCAAATAATTGTCTCTCTTGTATTTTTAATTTTATTCTCGTTAGATTTTTCTTCTGCAAATTTACTTAATAAATTTATTTATGTTGGTGGAATTTATTCTTTAATAAAGGCAAATTCATTTGTACGTGAATTTATTGGTGGTGTTTCCACAGATGTTTCACAAGCTGTGAATAACTTTATTAAACATTAATTTTTTAGAAAGGAGTTCTTATGAAATTTATTTTTCCACAAAATTATGATTTTAAAAATAAATTGCTTGGAATTATTGATTATTCAACTGCTATTGCTAATGTTGTTTGGTATGCTTTTGTTTTTCTTTTGGTTTCTGTGTTGTTTAAAAATATAAATATTAAGGTTGTTGTTTTTATTTCTCTTTGCTTTCCTTTGTTTCTTTTTAGTTTTGTTGGTTTTAATGGCGAAAATATTGTTGTTGTTTTTAATTATATGTTTAAGTTTGTTTTTAAGCCTAAATTATTATTTTATTCTAAACGAAAAAAATTCTTTAAATCTTATTAATATATAATATAAAAATTAAATTTTCTAATTTACATATTATTGATTTTTGTTAAAGTAAATGTTATAATGTTACTGTAATATGAATTATATTTAAAATATTTCATATTATAGTAACAGGAGATGATTATATGAATTGTTATAATATAGTTTTAGAATATATAACTAATCAAGAAAAAGGAATTCCAATATTTATCGAAGAAATTAAAAGTTATATTATGGATTTTTATGACGAAGCTGAAAAACTGAAAGTTTATAATAATGTAAAAACGATATTAAATAGAATGAATAAAGAAAAGATAATAGAAACTGCTTATAAAGGCATTTATTATATTCCTAAAGAAAATGTATTTGGAAAAATGTTATTAGGAAATCAAGATATAATACAATATAAATATATAATGGACAAAAAAGGAAATATAAAAGGCTATATTACTGGCGCCCATTTATTTAATCAACTTCATTTGACAACCCAAGTTCCTAATATTATAGATATAACAACAAACGAATGTAAAAATTTTAATAAATACAAAAATAACAATCTTAATGTTATAATAAGAAAGCCTAAGATTAAAATAACTAACGAAAACTATTTATATCTCCAATTGTTTGAATTGATTGAAAACAAAGATAATATAAATATTGAAGCAACTAATTATGATGATATAATTTACAATTTCATATGTCAAAATAAATTAAATTTTGAGAAAATAATTAAATATGCTATGGATACAAAAAGTAGAACTGTAATAAACAAAATACTTACTCTCGCTAGATAGGAGGTTAAATGAATTTACACTTAAACAAAAAATTATTTAAAGATTTTATAGATAATTTAAATTTTAGATCTGGTATATCAACAGACATTATTGAAAAAGACTATTATGTATGCACTATATTAAAAGAGCTTTCAAAAATGCAATCAGAACTGCAAGCATACTTTAAAGGTCGGAACTGCCATATATAAAATATTAAATACAATGAATAGATTTTCTGAAGATATTGATCTAACTGTAAAAATTCTTAAAAGTCAGTCTAATACCAAAAATAGAAACAGATTAAAAAATTCCGCTTTAAGTTATAAAATCGAAGGACTGATGCTCTCCAAAGAAGATTGCATAAATAATAAAGGCAGTATTACAGGAATATATAAATATACTTCTATATATGAGCCAACTTCAACACCATTACATAGAGACGGAATAATCCAAGTAGAAGCAACATCTTTTACAGTTAGTGAACCCTATCAAAAATACTTTATAGAACCACTCCTTTATAAATTATCGAATAACTACGAAAAAAACATTTTATCAAAACAATTTAATGTCTCTCGTTTTCCTATAAATATTATTAAAATTGAAAGAATGTTTATAGATAAAATTTTTGCAGCAGAATTCTATTTTATTAGAAATATGTTACATGATGCTTCAAAGCATTTCTATGATATTTGTATATTACTTCAAAATGAAACTATAAAAAAACTTCTAAATAATGAAAAAGAATTAATTAAATTAGTAAATTATAAAAGAAAAGAAGAATTACTTAGAATTGGTGGCATAAATGCTAAAACTAAAATAAAAGATTTTAATTATTTCAAATTAGATTTCAATAAAAATTTTATTCACGAATTTTATAATATGCAAAATAAATATTTACTTAATAATAACTATAAAATTACTATCTCTGAACTGAAAGAAAACTTATCCAAACTTTTAAATGTTTTTATGTTTTTATCTTGAATTTTTTGTCTAAAAAAGATATAATCTGAATTACAACATTACTTTTTAGGAGAGATTATTATGAAGTTAGAACAAAACGACAAATCACTATTATTTTCAGAAACAATGATACCAGATATATTCTTTTCAGAACACCTATCTGAACTTCCAGGAGACTATTTAAAAATATATATGTACATCATATTCTTATCAAAATACGGAAAAGACATCAAACTAACAGATTTGTCAAAAAAGTTAAATATCCCATTAAAATCAATTAACGACGGAATGAAATTTTTAGAAGAACAAAAACTAGTTACTAAAAAAACAACAGGATATGTAATAGTAGACTTGCAAGAACAAACACTTCATAATTTATATACACCTAATTTGACTATGTCAAAAGAAAAAATAGAACAAACATCAAAAAATAAATCTAATGCAAAAGCTATTGAACACATAAATAATATGTATTTTCAAGGAATTATGGGACCTTCTTGGTATAACGATATTGACCTATGGTTTAGAAAATATAACTTTGATGAACAAGTTATGATTGCCCTATTTGATTACTGCTATAAACGTAGTGCACTACACAGAAACTACATTCAAACAGTAGCAGATGCTTGGGCAGCAAACAAAGTTCAAACTTGGAGTGATTTAGATAAATACTATGAAAAACAAGAAACTCTAAACAAAATCAAAAAATCCATTGCAAAAAAACTTGGAAAATACAATGGTCTTACACAATACGAAGAAGCTTACATAGAAAACTGGATTATAAACTTTGGCTATGATATGTCAATTATAGAAATAGCATTAAAGAGAACTACATTTAAGCAAAATCCAACATTTGAATATATTAACAATATAATAACAGATTGGCATGATAGAAATTTAAAAACACCTTCAGAAATAACCGCTTTTGTAGAACAAAGAAAGAAACAAGAAAAAAATACTAAGGACTTAAAATCACAAGTAAGTAAAGCAAATTACGAACAAAGACAATATACAAACTTAGACTTTCTATACGCAAATAATACAGTAGAAAATAAGGAGAACTAAATGGCTAATGATATATTAAATTCTTTATTAAAAGAATATGAACAAAAAAAAATAAAAGCAGAATATCAGGCAGAAAAAAGAAAAGAGAACCTATATGAAAAAGTTCCAAAATTGAAAGAAATAGAAAACGAATTAAATCAATTTGCTATTTCTACCGCAAAAAACATATTAAATGATAGCAACTTTTCATATGCAGAATTACAACAAAAAGCTGAAAAACTAAAAAAAGAAAAAAAAGAAATTCTAGCTGCTCTAGATTTACCTGAAAATTATTTAAAACCTTTTTATGAATGTACAATATGTAATGATACTGGGTATATAATGTCTGAAAATTATAAAACAACAATGTGTAATTGCTTAAAACAAAAATTATTAAATGACTCTTTTAACAAATCAAATATATCAAATTTAGAAAAAGAAAATTTTAATAATTTTAATGAAGATATATTTTCAAATGAAGTAGATATTGCAAAATATAATTTTAATATATCACCTAGAACCAATATTTCTAATATAAGAAATACATGTATACAATTTGTCGAAAATTTTGACGATATTAATCAAAAAAATCTTTTATTTGTGGGGAACACCGGTTTACGGTAAGACATTTATGTCAAATTGTATTGCTGGAGAATTGCTAAAAAAAGGAAAAACTGTACTTTATCAGACAGCTCCTGTTTTGCTTGAAAGCGTAATAGATTATAAGATGAGTAAACAAAAAAATACAGAAAATAATTTTTATAAGTCTGTACTTGATGCTGATTTACTTATTATTGATGACCTTGGAACTGAAAGTTTAAATAGTATGAAACTTAGTGAACTTTTTACTATTTTAAATGCTAGACTTTTAAATTTGAATAATAAAGTTACTAAGACTATTATTTCTACTAATTTAAATATTAATGATATTTTTAATCATTATGAAGAGCGTATCGGTTCTAGAATTGTTGGTTATTATGATATTTATTATTTCTTCGGAGAAGATTTAAGGTTTAAAAATTTAAAATAAAAAATTATATTTATAAAGAAAAAGAATTGAATTTCACATTTTACTGCAAATTCAATTCTTTTTTACATTCTACTATATTTAAATTACAACCTAATATTTATATTATTATCTTGAGCTTTTTTACTTATATTTACATTCTATTTTTCTTCCATATCTGGTGTTAAAGTTTCAATACTTACAACTTTACCTCCATCATTAGTTCTCATTAAAGTAACACCTTGTGTTGATCTTCCTAAAATACTTACTTCTTTTACTTTTAATCTTATAATTGTTCCAGTATCTGTAATTAGCATAACATCATCATCTTCTGTTGCTATTCTAACTCCAACTAATTTTCCTGTTTTTGGTGTAATTTTATAAGTAATTACTCCTCTTCCGCCTCTTTTTTGTACTCTATATTCGTCAAGTTCTGTTCTTTTTCCAAAGCCGTTTTCTGTAATAGCAAGTAATGTGGCTTTTCCGCCAGCAATTACTGATTCCATTCCAATTACTTCATCGTCATCATCTAAACGAATTCCAATAACACCTTGTGAAACTCTACCAATTGGTCTAACATCTTTTTCATCAAATGTAATACACAACCCATTTCTAGTAACAAGAACTACATTATCTTCTCCATCTGTCAATCTAACTCCAATAAGTTCGTCTTCATCTTTTAAAGTAATTCCTTGTAAGCCAGTTTTTCTTGCTGTATCATATTCTTTTAATGCTGTTTTCTTAATTAAACCATTCTTTGTTGCCATAAGTAGATATTTTCCTTCTGCAAAATTTTGAATTGGAATAACAGCAGATACTTTTTCTCCTGGGTCTAAACTTAATAAATTAACAATAGCCGTACCTTTTGCAGTTCTTCCTGCTTCTGGTATTTCATATCCTCTTAATTTATAAAGTTTTCCTTTATTAGTAAAGAATAATATTGTATCATGTGTTGAAGCTGTAAATATTTGTTTAACAAAGTCTTCTTCACGAGTTGCAATTCCTGTAATACCTTTTCCACCTCTTCTTTGACTTCTATATGTATCTATTGGCATTCTCTTAATATATCCAAAATGTGTTAGGGCTACAACGCATTGCTCTTCTTTAATTAAATCTTCTAAGTCTATTTCCCCTTCGGCTGCTACTATTTTGGTTTTTCTCTCATCTCCAAATTTATCTTTTATTTCTAATAATTCTTCTTTGATAATATCAAAAACTAATCTTTCACTATTTAGAATTGCTCTTAGATGTTCAATTAATTCCATTAATTGTTTATACTCTTCTTCAATTTTTTCACGTTGCAAACCTGATAATGTTTTTAGTCTCATATCTAATATTGCTTGTGCTTGTATATCTGAAAGTCCAAATCTTTCCATTAATCTTTCTTTTGCATCATCATATGATGAACGAATTATTTGAATTACTTCGTCTATGTAATCAAGAGCTATTTTCAATCCTTCTAATATATGAGCTCTAGCTAGTGCTTTGTCTAAATCGAATTGTGTTCTTCTTAATATAACATCTTTTCTGTGGTCTATGTAACAATCTAAACATTGTCTTAATGTTAAAATTTTTGGTTCACCATTTACTAATGCTAACATTATAATTCCAAATGTTGTTTGCATTTGAGTATGTTTAAATAGTTGATTTAAAACAACTTGTGCATTTGCGTCTCTCTTTAATTCTATAACAACTCTTACTTTATCTTTTCTATCTGATTCATCTCTACATTCAGAAATTCCTTCTACTTTTTTCTCTTTTGAAAGGTCTGATATTGCTTTAATTAGATTAGCTTTATTAACTTGATATGGTAATGAAGAAACAATTATCCTTTGTCTATTTCCACTCATTTCTTCTATATCAGTTTCTGCTCTTAATGTTATTTTTCCCCTACCTGTTTTATAAGCTTGCTTAATTCCTTCAATTCCTAGAATAATACCTTCTGTTGGAAAATCTGGCCCTTTTATAACACTCATTAAATCTTCATCAGTTACTTCATCTTCATCAATTATTTTTATAATTCCATCAATTACTTCTGTTAGATTGTGTGGTGGTATATTCGTTGCCATTCCAACTGCAATTCCTGAAGAACCATTTACTAATAATGCCGGTATTCTTGCTGGTAAAACTGTTGGCTCTTGTAATCTATCATCATAGTTTGGCATAAAATCTACTGTATTTTTTTCAATATCTGTTAACATATATTGAGAAATTTTAGACATTCTAGCTTCTGTATACCTCATTGCTGCTGCTCCGTCACCGTCAACAGAACCAAAATTTCCATGTCCATCAATCAACATATATCTCATAGAGAAATCTTGTGCCATTCTTACCATAGCATCATATACTGAACTATCTCCATGTGGATGGTATCTACCAAGAACTGAACCAACTGTATTAGCACATTTTCTATATGGCTTGTCCGCAGTAATTCCATCTTCGTGCATAGCATAAAGAATTCTTCTGTGAACTGGTTTTAAACCGTCTCTTACATCAGGAAGCGCACGAGAAACTATAACACTCATTGCATAGTCAATATAGGCTGTTCTCATTTCTTTTTCGATGTCTCTTTCGATTATTTTTCCGTCATTTTTTTCTTGTGGTCTATCTTCCATTTTATTCCCTCTTTTCCTTTATTTTCTACACTTGTATTATACTAAACCCTTACAAAATATGCAAGCAAAAACACAGAAAAATCATTAAAAAGTTTAGGGAATTCACTATTTAAGAGTTTTTTCATTCTTCTATTTCTCAATATAATTTATTATTAATCTAATTTATATAATCCTTCTTTTCATCTAGTAATTCAATATTTTTAATGCTATTACTATTATGCAAAATTTCATATTGTTCTTTGGCTATATTATTTAATTTTTCTAATCTATACTTTTGCTCTAATCCTTCTTTTATCATCTGAGCATTTAAGTTTTCGAGATTTGCCAAAATTATTAACTGAATAACATTTGCATAATCTCTTATGTTACCATCTAAAAAGGGATTTTTCTCTTTCCATTCTTTCGCTGTTACTCCAAATAATGCAACATTTAAAACATCTGCTTCATTTGCATAAATATATAACTTTTGTTTTTTAGTAAGTGTAGGTATTAATTTTTCTTTTATACTATAAGTATGTATTTTATAATTTGTCTTCGCAATCTCTCTTCTAACTGACCAATTAATGTTGTTTTTATTACTTTCATTTTGTTTTAATCTTTCAAATTCTTTTATCAAATATAATTTAAATGCTGAATCTACCCACGAAGCAAACTCAAGAGCAATATCTGGATGTGCAAAAGTTCCTCCTCCATATTTTCCTCTTTTCGAAATAAAACCTACTGCATTTGTTTCTTTAATCCATCTCGATGGACTCATTGTAAATGATTGCGTTGCAGAGTCTTTTTTAAACTCGCGAGATTTCGATAGTTTAAAATTATAATTCGAAAGTTCTTCCCACAAACAATAAAAATCGAAAGAACTTTTATTACTCATCCATTTTATAATAACATCTCCAGGATTTAACGGATTTTTATATCTTGCTAAATCTGTTAATGATATATAATCTATATTTCCAACCTTCATAACTCTTACTAAATTATCTTTTACTTTCATTTGTATTTTTATGATTTATTCTTTTATAAATATCCTCTCCCATCTATTTAAATTATAAATTCTTTAGCTTTTCAACCAATTCTAACTCTTCACTACTTAAATCAAAATTTTGTCCATTATTTTTAATTAAATTATGCAATACTTCTATTGTTTTAGCCTCATTAATTGTTTTTTCTATTGGCGCAATATCTTTTATTTGCTTTTCCAACTTTTTATATTCTTTCTCCATACCATTGAAATCTTGATTTTGATAATAATCTTTCCATTTATTAATATACTTGTCCATATTTTCTATCGCTTCATATTGTTTATTAAAATTTCTTTCAATATTGCTTTCTACATTATTTAATATCAAATTTTTTCCTTGCTTTATAATATTAATAACATTATTATCTAGTGCACCTGAATATTTTACTTTATTTAAAACAGTATCAATTAATGAAGATATTCCCTCTATTAATCCTCCTGATTTAACAACACTCTGCATTTGTGCGACATTTTCAAAATTTCCTGTAACCATACCAACTGCACTTTTTCCTAAATCAATTGCATCATCAATAGTTTTAGTTATTCCATCTTTTAAACCATAATTAAATAAATTATTTTTTATATTTATTACTTGGTCTTCTACAAACTCTGGCAATATCGCTCTTATTCCTATATCAATTGCTGTGTTTATTGTCTTTCCTAATGTTGTTTCCAAAAAATTTTTTTGAGTTTGTTCATTTATAGTTAAATTATTTAATTCTATATTATTATTTTTTTCTAGTTTATTTAATTCCATATTTATTCCTTCTTTCTTTTTATTAATTTATTTTATTAATTTCAAATAATTATTTTTAATAAATATTATTTTTATAATTATTTTATTTTTATAAAATTTTTTAATTTTGAATATTTATTTTTAATTAATTTATTTATATTTAAATCTAATAATTATAATTATTCTTTATAATTTATTTTTATTAATAATTAATTTAAATTTTATTATAAATTATTTACTAATTTTTTATTTCATTAAATTATTAAAAATTTTTTTATTTAATTTTTTATTTCCTTATTAAAATAATTTATTATTTAGTTAAGAGTTTTTTTACTATAAATTATTTTTTATTATTAATATTTTTATTAAATCAATTTAATAAAATAACTTTATCTGATTTCGAATTTTACTGTGTATTATTTTTTAGTTTTAATGTCTTTTCTCCTTTTAAAATCTTTTCTCTCCTATTCAAATATTCTTGCAAAAGTACTTACTATATAAATTATTATTAAATCAATATTATTTTCCTGCAATATATGTAAACTGTTTTTTTTGTTTTATATATGCAACTAAGATTTCCTCTTTTCTTGTAATGCCTAGGTTTTTTATGTTCTATTCTTATATCTTTATATCAAAGATTTATCTTAAATTGGATTATAAAAGTGGAACTATTTTTCATTTATTATAATTGATCTGCATTCTATTAAATTATTATTTTATAGTTTATTTTTAATCATAAAATTTTTGTATTGTTTTTATAATAATTTTATATTTCCTTTTTTAATTTTATTTAAATTAGATTTTTATTTATTAGTAAATTATTTTTTATTATATATAATTAAAAATTTTTATTTAATTTATTTTCTATTATTCATAATTAATTATTTTTATTTAATTTATTTTCTATTATTTATAATTAATTATTTTTATTTAATTTATTCTTTTATTATTTATAACTAATTATTTTTATTTAATTTATTTTTTATTATTTATAATTAATTATTTTTATTTAATTTATTTTCTATTATTTATAATTAATTATTTTTATTTAATTTATTTTCTATTATTTATAATTAATTATTTTTATTTAATTTATTCTTTTATTATTTATAATTAATTATTTTTTATTTAATAATTTTTGTATTATTTAAATTTTTATTATTTAATATCTCTATAGTTATTATTGTTTATTAAATATTAAACAATTAAATCTTTAATCGTTTTCTATAATTTTAAAATTTATATTAAATTAATTTAATTGTTCTCTTACTCTTTTAATTTAAATTGTTTTTCTACCTACTATTAAAAATTATTCTTTTATAAATTTTAAATTTGTACATAGCAAAATATATAAAAGTTTTTACTAGATTCTTATTAATTTATAATAATATATGTAAACTCTTTTTTCTGTTTCTATTTATCTACTGCATATGCTTTGTTTTTATTCAATGCCTAATATTTCACAATTTGTTTTTTGTTATTTTATTATAGTTTTTTCAGTTAAATTTTTTATATGGAAGAAACTTATTATTATTTACTATAATTGATATTTATCTGATAAAATTGCAACTTTATAGTTTGCATTCTTTATGAATCATTATATTAATTTTTAGTTTTTTATGATACTTTTTATTTTGAAATGATTTTATTTTAAATTCAAAAGTTATTTAAAATTATTTTTTGTTTTTTAATTTATTTTTATTAAAATTTAATACTCATTTATTATTACATTTTTTATTTATAATTAATTTATAATTTTTAAAATTAATTTTTATTATAATTTATTTTCATTTTTATTATTATTAATTTTATTTAATAATTAATTTTTCATTTTTTTAATAAATGTTTTTATTTATTAATTGCTTTTTATTTTTTAATAATTATTTTTATTTATTAATTATTTCTTATTTTATTATTAAATAATTTTGTTGTTTATATTGATAAAAAAATAATTCGATTATAAAACATTTTTTATTTCACTTTAATTTCTAATATTTTTATTAAATTAGTTTTCTATATTTATTTTGTTTTCTATTTTTTACTTTCTTTTCTCCCTTCAAAATTTCTTTATTATCTATTCCAATATTTTTGTCAAAGTAATTTTCATATACATCATTTTCAGTCGATATATGTAAACTGTTTTTTTCTCTTTGTATATGAAACTAAGATTTTTCTTTTTCTTTTAATGCCTAGGTTTTTTATGTTCTATTCTTATATCTTTATATCAAAGATTTATCTTAAATTGGATTATAAAAGTGGAACTATTTTTCATTTATTATAATTGATCTGCATTCTATTAAATTATTATTTTATAGTTTATTTTTAATCATAAAATTTTTGTATTGTTTTTATAATAATTTTATATTTCCTTTTTTAATTTTATTTAAATTAGATTTTTATTTATTAGTAAATTATTTTTTATTATATATAATTAAAAATTTTTATTTAATTTATTTTCTATTATTCATAATTAATTATTTTTATTTAATTTATTTTCTATTATTTATAATTAATTATTTTTATTTAACTTATTCTTTTATTATTTATAACTAATTATTTTTATTTAATTTATTTTTTATTATTTATAATTAATTATTTTTATTTAATTTATTTTCTATTATTTATAATTAATTATTTTTATTTAATTTATTTTCTATTATTTATAATTAATTATTTTTATTTAATTTATTTTTTATTATTTATAATTAATTACTTTTTTATTTAATTTATTTTTTATTATTTATAATTTATAATTAATTACTTTTTTATTTATTTAATTTTTTACTATTTATAAATTTTAATTTATTGTGTTTTACTTTTTATTTAATAATTTCTTTATAAAAAATTTATTAGACTTATTTTTTAATTAAACGAATACTATTCAATTTCTTTTTAATTCTAGTATTTTAATTGTACAATTTAAATCACTTATAATTACTATATGTAAACTATTTTGTTATTCTTTTTGTTGTTTAGAAATTTTCTCCTTTGCCCTTAATGCCTATATATATTTCATATTTACTTTTACTCTTTTTTTCATATTCTACTAATTAAAATTTATAAAGACTTTGAAACTATTTTTTGAAGATTTAAATTCATAATCATGATTCAATATTTATGATTTTATTAAAAATATGTGCCTTAACTTTTTATAAAATTTTATAATTTTTTTATAGAATTTAAGCATTTACTTTTGAAATTAATTTATAAAATTTTATTATAAAAGAATCTAATATATTTTTATAACTATTATTTATTAATATTCTTTTTAATTGTTTTTCTATTTTATAATTTATAAATTTATTTTTATTTTTCAAAAATTCTTTTGGTAAATATTTATAATTATTATTAAATGGAATTTTAGAATAAAAATTTTTTCCCACAATATTTTTTAGAATTAAATCACTAATTAATAACATTTTATATTTATTATAAATAATATATGATTTTTTATTTTTTCTTATATTTTTTAATTCTTTATAATTTATTATATCAGAATTAATTACAATTAAATTTTTATCGCTATTTTTAAAAAGTTGATTTTTTAATAATTTATTTCCTTTATCTCCAATATCAATTAAAATATAATCATAATATTTATAATAATTTTTAATAAATTCTCTTATTTTATCATTAATATTTTTTTCTATAATATTTTGAAAATTATTTATAAATGTTAAATTTTTATTAACTTTTATTTCACTTTTCTTTAGCTCATTATCTATTTGTTTTTTATTTTCTAATTTATTTTTCTTTTCTTTTTTGTTTGATTTGAAAATTTTATAATATTTCTTTTCCGTTTTTTTGTTTAAATTTATTAATAATATTTTTTTATTTTTAATTATTAAATAATTAATTAATAACATAGCAATTGTTGTTTTCCCTGATTTTGATTTTCCCTCTATCGTTATTACTTTATTATTTTTTATATTCATTTTATTTTCTATTTTTTTGTTTAATTTATTTTTAAAATTATTATTTATTTTTTTGTTTAATTTATTTTTTAAATTATTATCTATTTTTTTATTTAATTCGTTTCTAAAATTATTATTTATTTTTTTATTTAATTTATTTTCTAAATTATTATTCGTTTTTTTATTTATTAAATTATTAATTACATTTTCTATATTATTTTTATTATTTATATAAATATTATTTACTCCTAATTTTTTTAATATATTTATTTTTTTATTATTTTCTTTTTCTAAAAAAAATATAATATTTATTTTTTCATTAATTAATTTTATTTTTTCTATTAATTTTTCTATATTTATTTCTCCCGGAATTTTTTCATCTAAAAAAATTAAATTAATATTTTTTTCTTTTTCTAGTATTTCTAAAATAGCTTCTCTATATTGTACACTTTTATAATTAATTTTTTCATAACTATTTATTTCTTTAATTAAATAATCATTATTCATAGCTATTATTATTTTTTTCATTTTGCTTTTCTCCTTCTAGTATATTTTTTTCTAATTCTGAACTTTCTATTTTTGTTAATATATGATCATCTCCTACAAACATTAAACACTCTCCCCTTTTTAAAGATTTTATTTCTACTTTCTCTTTTTCTGTCAAATTTGCAAATTCTGAAAGTATTTTTATATTCTCTTCTTCTAATGCAAAAAATGTTTTTATACTTGAATTATTTAAAATACTTCTTCCATATGTTCCATTTTCTAAACTGAATATATCAGAAATATCTTGTGTTATTGCAACTCCACTTCCACCATATTTTCTTATAGTTTTAAATATTTTATAAATAAATGCCGCTACTTCTTTGTTTGATGTTACTCCAATTAATCTCCAAATTTCATCTAAATATATTGCTTTTTTCTCATGTCTATTTTCTTTTATTTTATCCCAAAAAATATCTGTAAATAAATACATTCCATATTTTAAGTTTTCTTCTCCTAAATCATAAATGTCTGCAACAATTAAATCGTTGTTTAATTCTATATTTGTATATTCATTAAAAAACTTCATTGAACCTTTTACAAATGGAATTAATTTTGTTTTAAATTTTTTAGTTTTTTCATCATCACCTAACACATTATATAAATCTTCTAATAATGGCATTTGTTTAGCACTTTTAAATTCTTTTTTTATTTTATTATTAATTTTTATTTTATTAAATAAACTATCATCATCAAAATCTATATTTTTTATTTTATATGTTTTTATTAATTTCTCTTCAATTAATGCTTTCTCTTCTTCGTCTAATTCTCCAAAAATCAAATTAAAAAATCCTATTAATTTTCCTATCTTTGTTGCTAGGTATCCACTTTCTCCTTCTTCTAGACTTTCTTTTCTAATTTCTAGAATATTGATGTAGGTCTCAGAATTTGGCCCAATTTTTATTTGAACACCTTTCAAATTTTCACACAAATTATTATATTCTCTTTCTGGGTCAATAATATATTGTTTTATTCCTAATAATTTATATCTTAATATTAATAATTTTGTATAAAAAGATTTTCCAGCTCCACTAGTTCCAAATATGCACATATTAGCATTTTTATATTTTTTATTATATCTATCGATAAATACCAATGAATTATTATAAATATTTGTTCCAATAAAAATTCCGTCTTCATCAAATATTGTTGAAGATATAAATGGATATGTTGCAAGTAATCCCGAAGATAAAATATTTCTTTTTGCTGCATCTTTTATTTTTTCATTATTTTCCATTATCGGTAAGCAGGTTAAAAATAATTCTTCTTGTCTAAAATTTGCTCTTCGTGTTTGCATTCCTTTACTTTGTGTTATTCCTTCAACTTTATTTAAATAATATTCTAATTTATTTATATCTTCTGCATAAATATTGATATAAATATATAATAAATAAATATCCTCGTTGTTCACTTGTATCTCTTTTCTTATGTATTTGGCGTCATTATATGTAAAAGCTGCAATATCAATATCTTCTCTATTTTGATTTTTATCTTTTAATTCTACTCCCACATTTCCAATATGATATGTTAAATCTTTTATTGTTTTATATGAATTTTGTTTTTCATAAAAAATAGAAATATTCATATTAATATTTGTTTCAATTAAAGTTTTTAATAAAATATCAGTCTGTTCTCTATAATAATTTACGACAATTAATCCTGAATAATATAAATTATCAATTTCTATAAATTTTGGATTTTGCATATTTATATATGATGGAGATATTTTGTCTTTTTCATCTACACTACCGTCATAAAAATTTTCTTCATTTTTTTTAATTATTTTATTTTTTATTTTTTCTATAATTTCTTGTTTTATTTTTATTCCCCCATTTCTATTATTTTATTATTATTTTTTTTCGTATTTAATAAAGAAAAAAATAATTTTTCTATTTCTTTTTTATTTGATAATTCTATAACTGAATTTCCACATCGAGATAAACATTCTTTGATTTTAAAATATTTTTCTTTTAAATCATTTTTAATAATTTCTTCAGATTGTATTTTTTCTTTTTTCTTATTTATTTTATTAGATATAATAATATAAAAATTTTTTGATGATGATTTTTTACTTTGATTTAATTTATTAATAAAATCGATATAATTTTGCGATATATTTTCAAGATATTTATTTTCTTTTTTTAAAATATTTTTTTGAATATTAGAAATATTTTGAGTTAAATCGATTTTACTACTTTGAATAAAAATTTGAATATCAAAATTACAAGTTTTTAAAAAAATTTTATAAGAATTTAAAATAGCTTCTTTTTCTAAATCAGATTTTAAATTATAATTTATTGGAATTATTTTTAATATTTTTATATATTTATTTTTTAATTTAACAATTCCGTCATTATAAATTTCTTGTATCGGTAGCCATTGTTGTATTGTTTTATCTTTTATTTTATTCACCTCCTATTGTTTTTTTATTTTACTCTCAATATTTATATTTGTCAAGAAAAACTTTTCGACAAAATTCGACAATGCAGTTTATTCCCTTATCTCCCAAAGCATAGAATGTTTTTTCTATCTTCAAATTAACCGATGTTTTTGTGCTCCGTCTCCAAAAACATCAAAAATTTTTTTATTTTTTTGAATATTATTTTTATTTTTGAACATAATACTATTATAAGGTTGATGATAGTTGAGCGAAGAATATTAATAGATAACATTTTGTTTATTAATATTCGAGCAAAGATTTATTATAGTGTATTTTCATATATTATAATAAGTCGGCGATAAGAATTTATTATTTGTTTGTAGGCTGTATTTTTATTTAATTTATTTCTGAAATATTTTTTATATTTAATATATGGTCAAATGATAGGTAATAAATTCGAGCTAAGATTATTCTTATATCTAACAATTAAGAGTGGTTATTACTAGTCCCTTTGGGATGAATATAGTTACTTAGGGTGTATTAATGGTCGAGCGACTGATTAATATATGTGGTATTAGAGCTTATTTATGTAGCAATATATATTAGGTTTTAATATTAGATATATTAGTTTTAGTAGAGATTATTATTGGCTTTATAGATTAATGGCAGATAAGTATCATTCTTATCTGCCATTAAATTTTTATTCAAAATATAGATGTGTCCCAAATTGGACAAAATGTCCAAAAAGAAACGTCCCCAACTGTCCCAATGTCTCTATATATCCAAATTCTTTACATATTTAGCATTAGCTTGTATGAACTCTCTTCTAGGTTCAACTTCATCACCCATTAACAATGTAAATATTTCATCAGCTTTTATTGCATCATCCATTGTTACTTTTACTAATGTTCTTGTTTCTGGGTTCATTGTTGTATCCCATAATTGTTCAGGGTTCATCTCTCCTAAACCTTTGTATCTTTGTAATCCTAGTTGGTCTCTCGCAATTCCTTTTTCTTCTAATTCTTTATATGCTTTGTCTAAGTCTTCGTCTGTGTAGCAATATACGTCTTTCATTCCTTTTTTTGATAATTTATATAGTGGTGGTTGCGCTAAAAAAACATTTCCATTTTCTATTAATGGTCTCATATATCTAAAGAAAAATGTTAATAATAGTGTTCTAATGTGAGCTCCATCAACGTCGGCATCGGCCATTATTATTACTTTTCCATATCTTATTTTTGTAATGTCAAAGTCTGGTCCAATTCCTGCACCAACTGCTAATATTACTGGATTTAATTTATCATTTCCATAAATTTTATCAGCTCTTGCTTTTTCTACATTTAGCATTTTTCCCCATAGTGGTAATATTGCTTGGAATTTCCTGTCTCTTCCTTGTTTTGCACTTCCTCCAGCAGAGTCTCCTTCGACTATATAAACTTCGCATTCATCTGCTACTTTACTACTACAATCTGCTAATTTTCCTGGTAATGTTGATGTTTCTAATGAGTTTTTCTTTCTTACTAATTCTCTTGCTTTTCTTGCTGCTTCCCTAGCTCTTGACGCACTAATACACTTTTCTAATACAGCTTTTGCAACTTGTGGATTCTCTTCTAAAAATGTTGATAGTGCTTCGTTTACCATACTTTGTACAACACCTGTTACTTCGCTGTTTCCTAATTTTGTTTTAGTTTGTCCTTCAAATTGTGGTTCTTTTACTTTAACAGATACAACAGCTGTAATTCCTTCTCTTATATCTTCACCTTGTAAGTTGTTATCTTTTTCTTTTAATATATTGTGACTTCTTGCATAGTCGTTAAATACTTTTGTAAGTGATCTTTTGAAGCCTTCTAAGTGTGTTCCACCTTCAATTGTATTAATATTATTTACAAATGTATAAATATTTTCTGAATAACTTGATGTGTATTGAATTGCTATTTCTACTGGGATATCACCATTTTTTTCTATATATATTGGTGTTTTGTGTAATTTTTCTTTATTTTTATTTAGAAATTCTACAAATGATATCAATCCACCTTCAAAACAAAATTCTGCTTTTCTAGGTGTTTCTTCTCTTTTATCTTCTATTGATATTTTTAAACCTTTTGTTAAAAATGCCATTTCTCTAAATCTTTTTTCTAATGTTTCATATTCATAATCTAAACTTTCAAAAATTGTATCATCTGCTAAAAATCTTACCTTTGTACCAGTTCCCTTAGCATTTCCCACTTTTTCTAGTTTCTTTACAGTCTTTCCTTTTTCAAATGACATTTGATATAAACCGCCATCTCTTTTAATTGTAACTTCTGTCCAATTTGACAACGCATTTACAACAGATGCACCAACACCATGAAGTCCACCAGACACTTTGTATCCACTATCTCCACCAAATTTTCCACCAGCATGTAATACTGTATAAACTGTTTCCGCTGTTGAGATTCCTGTTTTTGGATGTATCTCGACTGGAATTCCTCTACCGTTATCTTCAACACTTATAATATTTCCTGGTTCAATTTCTACTTTTATTTCTGTACAATATCCTGCTAAAGCTTCATCAACACAGTTGTCTACAATTTCATAAACCATATGATGTAATCCTCTTACAGAAGTACTTCCTATATACATACCTGGTCTTTTTCTTACAGCTTCAAGACCTTCCAATACTTGAATTTGTTCTGCGCCATATTTATGCTCGTACTTTTCCATTTAATTTCCTCCTTTAAAAACGTTTCCGTCTTTTACATTATATATTAAAATATTTTTATTTTCAATATCTATTTTATCTGTACACGTAATAATAACTTGTGTATTATCAATTTTCTCTAAAAAATGATTTCTTCTTTTTTGGTCCAACTCAGACATAAAATCATCTAACAATAATATTGGATATTCTCCAATTTCTTCTTCAATAATATTTAATTCTGATAATTTCAGTGAAAGTATTGCTGTCCTGTGTTGCCCTTGTGACCCATAGATATCTAATCTCTTCTTATTAATATATATCACAAAATCATCTCTATGTACACCCTTTGTTGTAAAACCTTTTATTATATCTAATTTTCTTCTCGATTTTAATAAATTTAAAAAATTTTCTTTATTATCACATTCAGTAATATATTCAATTTCAATTTCTTCTTTATCATCTGTTATTTCATTATGAATTTTTTTTATTTTTTCTTGAATTTTTTCCATATATTCATTTCTATATTTAGAAATTGTAACTGCATATTCCGCTAATTTTTCATCCCAAATTTCTAATAAATTTTCATCTTTATTTTCTTCTCTTATTTGTCTTAAATAATTATTTCTTTGTTCTAAGGTTTTTAAATATAAATTTAAATTATGCATATAATTTGGTTTTAATTGACTAATCATAATATCTAAAAATTTTCTTCTATTTTGTGGTCCGCCTTTTAAAATATTAATATCATCTGGAGTAAAAATTACTACATTAATATTCCCTAATAATTCACTAAGCTTTTTTATTTTTATTCCATTAATATATACATTTTTTCTATTACCCAATTCTATTTTTATTTTTCCATCTCTATCTGTTTTTTGATATTCAATTTCTATAATTGCATTTTCTGAATTTAATTTTATCATTTCTTTATCTTTATTAGTTCTAAAAGACCTACCCATACTACATAAAAAAATTGATTCAATTATATTAGTTTTTCCTTGAGCATTTTCTCCATAAAAAACATTTATATTTTTTTCTAAATTAATTTCTTGCAAATTATAATTCCTAAAATTATTTATTTTAATTTTACTTATCCACATATTATTCTCCATTTGTGTATAATTTTTTCTTTTTTTATCTATTTTTTTCTAATTTATTCTCTTTTTTTCTATTTTTTACTATTTTTTTCGTATTTTTTATTATTTTTTAAATATAAAATTATATTAATTAAAAATTAAATCGGCTTATTTTTGATTTTCGCGCTTCGTTTTTTTTATTATTTTTATTTTTTTATATTATTTTCTAATTTATTCTAATTTTTTCTAATTTTTTTAATAATTATTATTTAATTAATTTATTTTTTATAATATTTTTTATTTAATTATTTTATTTTCATACATTTAATTTATTAATGTAATAATTATAAAAAATATAATAAATAAAATAACCAAAATACCTTTTACCCAAAAATCAAAATCTCTTTTTTTCTATTTTTTTCGATTTTATTCTAATTTATTCTAATTTTTTCATAATTATTTAATTAATTATTTTTATTATTTTTTAATAAAGTTATCCACAGTTTCAAAAATCGCCAAAATCTAATTTATTCTATTTTATTCTTTTTTTTTCGAATTTATTCTATTTTTTTCATTACAATATTTTTCCACATTCAATATTTATTATCCACAATTAATTTACAATTTGTGGATAATTTTTAATTTTTTCAAACTTTTTTTTAGGACAGGCCAAAAAAGTTTCACTCGCGGACGTTTTGGGCCTGTCCCAAAAAATCCATTTTAAAAATTTGAAAGGTAGAATTTATTTCTACCTTTCCCCTATTTTTTTATTCTTCTTTTAATCTGATTGGTAAAATCATATAAGTATAATCATTATTTTCTGTTGATTTTACTAAACAAGGTGAAATGCTTGAACCAAATTCTATATAAACTTCTTCATCATCAATTGCTTTTAAACTATCCAAGAAATACTTTGGATTAAATCCTGCTTCCAAATTTTTTCCTTCAGTTGAAACATATAATTCTTCTTTTGCATCTCCTGTTTGATTTGTACAAGAAATTACAACTTTACCTATATCAACTTGTACTTTTACAGGATATTTTTTTTCTTTTTCTACACTTGATGCTGATATCAAGCTAATTCTTTCAAAACTATTTTGTATACTATTTTTATTTACTTTAATTCTTGTCTCCCAATTATTTGGTATAACATTTTTATAATTTAAAAACTCACCATCTAAAATTCTTGTTACAATTTTGCAATTATCCATTTCGAATAATGCTTGATTTTTAGAAACTCCTATTTTTATTGGTTCAAAAGAATCTGATATTATTTTATTTACTTCATTCAATGTTTTTCCTGGTATTACTGCATTAAAATTATTTGTTTGTTTATTTAAATAAATACTTCTTAGTGCTAATCTAAATCCATCAACAGCAACTAAATTTAATTTATTATTTTCGATTTCGAATAAGCAACCTGTAAAAATTGGTCTACTTTCTTCTGAGCTTACTGCAAAAATTGTTTTTCTAATCATATTTTTTAAAACACTTTGATCTATTTCAATAGAATTTTCAACTTCTATTTTTGGAAGTTCTGGAAATTCATCTGGATTCATTGTTGCTAATTTGTATAATGAACCTTCACATTCAATTTCTAATAAATTTTTGTCATTTATAGAAATATGAATTTCTGTATCTGGTAATTTTCTAATGATTTCACTAAACATTATAGCATTAACAACTGTACTTCCTTGTTCTTTTACTTCACATTCCATTATATATTCAATACCTATTTCTAAATCATAGGTTGTTAATTTTATTTCATTGTCATTAGTTTGAATTAATATTCCTTCTAATATTGGCATTGTTGTCTTAGAAGCAACGCCTTTAACTACGGAATTGATAGCTTTAATGATTTTATCTTTATAGCAAACGATTTTCATTTTGCTTCCTCCTTTATAATAATATAATATTTTTTAGTAGTAGTAGTAATAGGTGCTGTGGAAACTGTGGAAAACTATGTGGAAACATACAACCCCTAACAAAAATGATGTTTATAACTCAGTGGATAACTCAAGTAACAATCCACAGGTTTCAACATGCCATGTGTAAAACTTGAGATATACACAGTTTATCAACAGGTTATTAACACCCCCCTGTGGATAACGAATGCATTGCTTCCGTAGGAACAGAAACAATTACATTTTTCGAACAATCATTTTTACAAACACAAATTTCAAAAAAAACTTGAAGTCGTTTTTGCTCTTATTGTTTTCCATCTATGATGATGTTTTTCACACTATCCACAATTAGCTTAGTATTATTTTTTTCTTTCACTTCTTTTTCAATTTTTTTACATCCATGCATAACAGTTGAATGATCTCTTCCCCCAAAGTCCACTCCTATCTGTGGATAAGACATATTTGCAATTTCTCTACAAAGGTACATTGCAATTTGTCTTGGAAAAGCGATATCATTTGACCTTTTATTTCCTGCTAAATCTTCTTTGCTAATACTGAAATATTTTGCAACAGTTTCTTTTATAAAGTCACAAGATATTACCTTTTCATTCTCATATTTAAATTCATTAATAATATTTTCAGCCAATTCAATAGTAATTGGACTATGTGTTAATGAAGCTCTAGCAACAATTTTATTAAATACACCTTCAAGTTCTCTTATGTTTGAATCAATCTTATTAGCAATATTTGAAAGTATAAAATCTTCAATGATTATATTTTCATCTTGAGCTTTTTTTCTTAAAATTGCTAAACGAGTTTCATAATCTGGGCAAGAAATATCAGCTAAAAGCCCCCATTCAAATCTAGATTTTAATCTGTCTTCTAAAAATTGAATATCTCTAGGTGGTTTATCACTAGATAGTATAATTTGCTTACCTTCTTCGTATAAAGCATTAAATGTGTGGAAAAATTCCTCTTGAACTCTTTCTTTTCCAGCAATAAATTGAATATCATCTATCAATAAAACATCGATATTTCTATATTTATTTCTAAAAAATTCATTTTTATTATCTTTTATTGCATTAATTAATTGGTTTGTAAATTTTTCAGAAGTAACATATAAAACATTTGCATTTCTGTTGTTTTCTAGAATTCTATTTCCAATTGCATGCATTAAGTGAGTTTTCCCCAAACCTACGCCTCCGTAAAGGAAAAGCGGATTATAGGAATTTGAAGGTTCATTTCCAACGGCTAAAGCAGCAGCATGTGCAAATCTATTGTTATTACCGACAACGAAGGTTTCAAAAGTATATTTTGGGTTCAAAGTAGATTTGTTAGATTCGATTTCTGCTGAAGAAATATTTGAATCATTTGTTATTACTTCGCTTTCTACGGCATTATTTTCTTTTGAAAGATCGACAACAGAGAAAGTCCATTCTTTGTTAGTAATAAAACGTAAAGTGTTAAAAACAAGACTTCTATATTTGTTCTCGATAAAATCTTGTTGAAATTCAGAATTAGCTGTAAAAACTATGTGATTACCTTCAATGCTTCGAATATCTAATGGCAAAATCCATGTTTCATATGATATTTGAGTTAATTCTGGCTTTAAGGCTTCTTTAATTTTTGCAATTAATTCTTCTTTTTCGATAGCCATTCATATCATCCTTTCTAAAAATAAGTTATCCACAAAGTTATCCACAACTGTTGATAACTTTGTAATAGTTTTGTAAAAAAGAAAAAACTTTATACGAACAAAAATTTAAGTATTACCAAGAAAAAGCTTAATTATTTTTTACTTTCACATAATAACAAATTTATACACAATAAGTCAATAAAATTGTGGAAAAAAATTTTTTTCTGTGGATAATTTTGAAAAAAACTGTGGAAAACTTAATAAATGTTACAATCATATTACAAAACAGTAAAAAAAATTTCCAAAAATTACTTGACATATATAGGTTTTTTGGAGTATAATCGATATACTTGTTATTTTGTAAAAAAATAATTTCCAAACAAAATGGAATTTTATAAATAAAATCAATAGGAGGTGCCAAAGAATGAAAAGAACATTCCAACCAAAAAACAGACAAGAAAAGAAAGAACACGGATTTATGAAAAGAATGAAAACAAGAGCAGGAAGAAACGTACTAAAAGCAAGAAGAGCAAAAGGTAGAAAAAAATTAAGTGCTTAATTAAATTATGTTTTATGAATAAAAAATTCGTAAAAAAGGGTCGCCATAAAAGCGAGCCTTTTAACGCATAATTTAACTTAAAACAACGTTTTTTCATTAAAAAGGCCTTAAAGAAGGGAAAAAGAATAATGAAAAAAACAAAAATGTTAAAGAAAAATTATGAATTTAAAAATGTGTTAACAAAAGGAAAATACTATTCAGGGGACTGTATAGAAGCATTCATACAAACAAATAAAAACAAAGAAATAAATCTTTTAGGAATTGCAATAGGTGTAAAAATAGCAAAAGCAACAAAAAGAAATAAAATAAAAAGACTAATAAGAGAAAACTATAAAAACTGCGAAAATTACACAAAAACAGGAAACAATATAGTATTTTTATGGAAAAAGAAAGTTGACACAAACCAAGCAACTTTCGAAAACATAAAAAAAGATATGAATAAAATCTTTAAAAAAGCAAAACTTTTTGTAGAGGAAGAATAATGAAAAAATTACTTATATGGCTAATTACACAATATCAAAAATACATTTCAAAATGGCTAAAAAGTAAAAACATAAATTGTAAATTCTATCCTAGTTGCTCAGAATACACTAAACAAGCAATAGAAAAGTATGGAGCAATAAAAGGGCTAACACTAGGAATATGTAGAATTATAAGATGTAATCCTTTTTCAAAAGGTGGATATGATCCATTAAAATAGAACAAGGAGGAAAATAAATGTTTCAACTATTTGCAAACATATTTGGTTATTTACTACAGCTAATGTATACACTAGTAAATAACTACGGATTAGCGATAATCATATTTACAGTAGTAATAAAAGTATTATTATTACCATTATCAATAAAACAGCAAAAAACAATGAAAAAAAGTGCTGAATTACAAGAAAAAATGAAAGTAATTCAATTCAAATATAAAAACGACCCAGAGAAAATGAACCAAGAAATAATGGAACTATACAAAACAGAAAAAATGAATCCATTTAGTGGATGTTTAACAGCAATTGTACAAATGTTGCTATTAATATCAATTTTCTATTTAGTAAGATGTCCATTAACATATATGGAAAAAATACCACAAGATAATATAAATACATATATACAACAACTAAAAGAAGCAGAAAAGCCAGTAAGTGAAGTATATCCAGAAATAGACTTAATAAGAGAATACGAATTTTTAAAAGAGAAAAATCCAGAAGACAGCAATGTAGAAAAAATTAATATTCAAATGAACTTATTTGGACTAGATTTAAGCAAAATACCACAACAAAACATGTCAGACTATACAGTATATATAATTCCTGTATTGTATATCTTATCATCATTTATCTCTATAAGACTAACAACAGCAATGCAAGCAAAACAACAAAATAAAGATAAAAAACAAGAAGAACCAATAATAGACGGTGAAACAGGAAAAGCACTAGTAGAAAAACCAGAAGAAAACGAATTAGATGCAGTTATGCAAACAAATAAAATGATGTCTTGGATGATGCCAATATTATCTATTTCAATAGCATTTGTTGCACCACTAGGACTAGCATTATATTGGTTAATGAATAATATATTAATGATAATTGAAAGATTAGTTCTAGATAAAGTAGTAAAATCCTAAGGAGGTGCCAGTTAATGGCAAAAAGTATTATTTCAGAAGGAAAAACAACAAACGAAGCAATAGAAAAAGGGCTAAAAGAATTAAAAGTTTCTAAAAAAATGGTAGATATAAAAGTCTTAGAAAACGAAGACAAGCGTAGTTTTTTCAGTATTTTAGCACCAAGAGTTGTAAAAGTAGAATTAACAGTAAAAGAAAATATAAAGGAAAAACAAAGAGAAATACCATCACCTAAAAAAGAAATCAATTTAACAGAGCAAGAACTAGAAAAAGCAGCAGAAAGAGTAGAAAAATTTATAAAAGAAATCAAAACAGAACTACCAGAAGATGTAACATACAACATAGAAAAAACATCAAAAGGACTTGAAGTAAGCATAAATAGTAAAGATTTAGGATATCTAATAGGATATAGGGGAGAAACCTTATATGCAATGCAAAGTATATTATCAGCAATTGCAAGCAAAGGAAATCAAAACAGAATTAGAGTAATATTGGACATTGAAGGTTACAAAGCAAAAAGGGAAAAAACATTAGAAGAATTGGCAGAAAAAGTTGCAAAAACAGTAATAAGAACAAGAAAACCTGTAAAATTAGAGCCAATGCAAGCATATGAAAGAAAAATAATACATAGCAAACTACAAGGAAACCCTAAAATAGAGACAATAAGTGAAGGTCAAGAACCACACAGAAGAATAGTAATATCACTAAAAAAATAATTTAATAAATAAAATCGGAGGTCAAAGGTCGGATTTTACAATAAAAATGTAAATTCTATCTTTGACTCTTTTTTTGTATAAAAGGAGGAGAAAAATGGAAAAAACAATCGCGTCAATCTCTACGGCACCTCGGAATTGGGGGAATTGGAATAATAAGAATGAGTGGAGAAAAATGTTTTGAAATATTAGAAAAAATATTTGAACAAAAGAATAAACAATCAATAGAAGATATCAAAGGATATAGCATAAAATACGGAAATATAGTGGAAAATGGAGTAGTTGTAGATGAAGTACTAGTATCATATTTTAAAGCTCCTAAAAGCTACACAACCGAGAATATGTGCGAAATAAACTCACATGGTGGAAATATAATAGTTAAAAAAATATTGGAATTATGCTTGAAAAATGGGGCAGAACTAGCAGAGCCAGGTGAATTTACAAAAAGAGCATTTTTAAATGGAAGAATTGACCTATTACAAGCAGAATCTGTAATAGATGTAATTAATGCTAAATCAGAAAGAGAAGCAAAAACTGGAATAAAGCAACTAGAAGGATATTTATCAAAAGAAATAGCAGATATTAAGCAAGAAATAATGAATGTAATGATAAATATAGAAGTTGCAATTGATTACCCAGAGTACGATGTAGACGATGTTACGATTAATCAAATTAAAGAAATGTTAGAGAACACAGAAATCAAATTGAAAAAGCTAGAAAAAAGCTTTGATAACGGAAAAATAATCAAAGAAGGCATAAAAACAGCTATTATAGGAAGACCAAATGCAGGAAAATCATCACTTTTAAATGCAATTTTAAAGGAAAATAGGGCAATAGTTACAGAATATGAAGGAACAACAAGAGATACAATTGAAGAATTCGTAAATATAAATGGAATTCCATTAAAATTAATAGATACAGCTGGAATAAGGGAAACATCAGATGAAGTGGAAAAAATAGGAGTTGCAAAATCAAGGGAAATAGCAGAAACAGCGGATTTAGTAATTGCAATATTCGATAGTTCAAAAGATTTAACAGAAGAAGATATGGAAATATTGGAACTGGCGAAAAGCAAGAAATCCGTAATAATATTAAACAAAATCGACTTAGAATCTAAAATAAACGAAGAAACACCTGAATTGAAAAGGGCAAGTGATTGTATAATTAAAATTTCAGCTTTAAATAAAATAGGAATTGAAAAATTGTATGACGAAATTACAAATTTATTTAATTTAAACCAAATAAATTTAGATAATGAAATTGTAATTACAAATATTAGGCATAAAAATTTAATAACAAAAGCGATAGAAAGTGTAAAAAAGACAAAAGAGACAATTGCAAATCAAATGCCATTAGATATTATAGCAATATTTATAAAAGACATTTTAGAAGCTTTAGGAAATATAACAGGAGAAGTTGTAACTGAAGATATAATAGATGAAATTTTTGCCAAGTTCTGTTTAGGAAAATAATACAAAATAGACGCACGAAAATCAAAAATAAGCAATTTTGATATAAAAGCAGTGTAATTTTATATTGGATGAACAAAAATGAGAATATGGCGAATTTGAAAACAAATATAAAACTATAATAAATTTCAAAATAAATGTAAAATATAGTTGTTTTTCAAAAATGAAACTAACTGTATTAGTTTTCTTAACCAAACATAAATACGCATTAACATAATTCAAAATTAACATAAATGTAATGTTCGCTTTTTCGACAAAATTCGACAAATGGACAAACACGTTGGTAGAGACGAAAGAGAGAGTAAAAAATAAAATGCAGAACAATCAACTAATTGGTATAGAAATACAACTAAGTAAGACAAACGTGATTTTCTTGTTTCATATGGAAGTGGAACAATTGCTGTGGAACATTAGAAAAATTTAAAATATGAAAATAAAATAAATAAAAAATATGTCAGGGAGGAGTGTCCCCATTGGCAATAAATTGCCAAAAAGGTCCGTCCCCGATGGCAATAAAAGGAGAAGAAAAATGGAGTTAAAAAAAGGTGAATATTTTGCAGGAGATTATGATGTGGCAGTTATTGGCGCTGGGCATGCTGGGTGTGAGGCTGGGCTTGCAGCGGCTAGGCTTGGTATGAAGACTTTGATTTTTTCTATAAGTTTAGAGGCTATAGCTAATATGCCATGTAATCCACATATTGGTGGAAGCTCAAAAGGTCATCTGGTTAGAGAGATTGATGCACTGGGTGGAGAGATGGGCAAGAATATTGATAAGACTATGATACAAATTAAAATGTTAAATACTTCGAAGGGACCAGCGGTGCATTCGTTGAGAGCGCAGGCTGATAGGAAGAGATATCAGGCGGAGATGAAACATACATTAGAGAAACAAGAAAATCTTGAAGTTAAACAGGGAGAAATTGTGGATATCTTTACCGAAAATGGACAAGTTAAGGCGATTAAAACAGATTTAGGGGCAATTTATAATGTAAAGGCTGTAATAGTTGCTACTGGAACTTATTTAAAAGGGAAGATTTTTATTGGTGAATATTCTAAGGAGAGTGGCCCAGATGGTGTTGCAGCAGCAAACCAATTATCAGAGGCGTTGAAAAGAATGGGAATAGAGCTTATAAGGTTTAAAACTGGTACTCCTGCTAGAATAAATAGAAGAAGTATTGATTTTAGTAAAATGGAGGTCCAAAAGGGAGATCAAGGCATAGAAGCGTTTTCTTTTGAGAATGAACCTAAGGATTTTGAACAAGTAGATTGCTATTTAACTTATACGAATGAAGAAACTCATAAAATTATTAGAGAAAATCTACAAAGGTCACCACTATATGCTGGAATGATTGAAGGTACAGGGCCTAGATATTGCCCATCAATAGAGGATAAAGTTGTAAGATTTAGCGATAAACCAAGACATCAAGCTTTTGTAGAGCCAGTTGGACTAGATACAGAGGAAATGTATATACAAGGAATAAGTTCTTCATTGCCAGAAGATGTGCAAATAGCTTTATATCATACAATTCCTGGGTTAGAAAAAGCTGAGTTTACAAGACCAGCATATGCAATAGAATATGATTGTATAGATCCTTCAAATTTGAAATTATCGCTAGAATATAAAGGAATAAATGGATTATTTATGGCTGGTCAAATAAATGGTACATCAGGATATGAAGAAGCAGCTTGTCAAGGCTTGATTGCAGGGATAAATAGTGCAAGAAAAATAAAAGGACAAGAACCTGTTATTTTAGATAGAACCCAAGGTTATATAGGTGTTTTAATTGATGATATTGTTACTAAAGGAACGAATGAACCATATAGAATGATGACTTCTAGGGCGGAATATAGGCTATTGCTAAGACAAGACAATGCAGATTTAAGGCTAACTCCAATAGGATATGAAGTTGGGCTAATATCAAAAGAAAGATATGAAAGGTTTGAAACTAAAAGGGCAAATATAGAAAAAGAAGTGAAAAGATTAAGAGAATTGACAGTAAAACCAACAAAAGAAGTTAATGAATTATTAAGTACTAATGATACATCAGAGCTTACAACAGGTACAAAAATGGCTGAATTGCTAAAAAGAACAGAGCTAACATACGATAAATTGGCACAAATAGATAGCCAAAGGCCAGAACTTACAAAACAAGAAAGAGAAGAAGTGGAAATACAAATAAAATATGAAGGATATATCAAACTACAAGAAGGTCAAGTTGAAAAATTTAAAAACTTAGAAACAAAGATGTTATCAGAAGAACTAGATTATGATAAAATAAAAGGAATTAGTTTAGAAGGAAGACAAAAACTAAACAAATTTAAACCACGTTCAATTGGCCAAGCGTCAAGAATATCAGGAGTTTCACCAGCTGATATATCAGTATTATTGGTATATTTAAAACAAATGAAAGGAAATACAAAATAATATGGAAATAGAAAAATTTGAAGAAATCCTTAATAAATATTTAAAAGAAATAAATATGGAGTTGAAAAAAGAACAAACAGAAAAATTCTACAAATATATGAACTTATTATTAGAATGGAATGAAAAAATAAATTTAACAGCAATTACAGAACCAGAAGAAGTAATTTTGAAGCATTTTGTAGATTCATTAACAATATCTAAATACATAGAAAAAGACTCAAAGCTAGTAGATATGGGAACTGGTGCGGGATTTCCAGGAATACCACTTAAAATTCTAAGAGATGATATTGAAATAACATTAGCAGATTCATTAAATAAAAGAATAAACTTTTTAAATGAAGTTATTAAAGAATTAAACCTAAAAAATATTCAAACAGTACACACAAGAGCAGAAGAGTTTGGAAAAAACAAAAAATACAGAGAAAGCTTTGATATTGCAACATCAAGAGCAGTAGCAAACCTTTCAACATTATCTGAATACTTAATACCACTAGTAAAACCAAGCGGAAAAACAATATGTATGAAAGGTTCAGAGATAAAAGAAGAAGTAGAAATGGCAAAAAAAGCAATAGAAATTCTTGGTGGAAAAATAGAACAAGAAGAAAGTTTTAACCTACCAAATAGTGATATGAAAAGGAATGTAATAATCATAAAAAAAGTAAAGAACACACCGGCTAAATACCCTAGAAAACCAGGTATGCCGGCAAAAGAACCAATTAGATAGAACGCAAAAAAAGCTAGAAAAAAAGTCAAAAAATTTCTCTAAATTTATTGACTTTTTTATTATATTTATATATTATAGAAGTAGAAATGAAAGCGACTAAGGGGTAAAAATTTACTATTGAATAAAATGGGAGGCAATTAAATTGGGAAAAATAATATCAGTAGCTAATCAAAAAGGTGGAGTAGGAAAAACTACAACAACAGTTAATTTAGGAACTATTCTAGCAAAAAAAGGGAAAAAAGTACTATTAATAGATGCAGACCCACAAGGTAATGCAACAAGTGGGCTAGGAGTAGAAAAAGAAGTAGAAAATACAACATATGACATACTAGTAAATGACGTAACAATGGAAGAAACAATACAAGACTCATCAATAAAAAACCTAAAAGTATGTCCAGCAAATATGAGCCTAGCAGGAGCAGAAGTAGAACTAGTTTCAATGATGTCAAGAGAACAAAGACTAAAAGAAAAATTAGAAGAAGTAAAAGATCAATTTGACTATATCCTAATAGATTGTCCACCATCATTAGGACTAATAACACTAAACTCATTTACAGCATCAAACAGTGTACTAATACCAGTACAATGTGAATACTTTGCGTTAGAAGGACTAGGACAACTACTAAACACAATAGAAAGAGTAAGAAAATACCTAAATAAAGAAATACAAATAGAAGGTGCATTGCTAACAATGTATGACGCAAGAACAAATCTTTCAAACCAAGTAGTAAAAGAAGTAAAAAAATACTTCAATGACAAAGTATACAAAACAGTAATACCAAGAAATGTAAGACTAAGCGAAGCTCCAAGCTATGGAATGCCAATAACAGAATATGATGCACGTTCAAAAGGAGCAAAAAGCTATGTAAAATTTGCAAGAGAATTTTTAAAAGCAAATGAAGAAGAAAGAAAAGCAAAACATATGGGATAAAACTGCAAACTGTGAAATAGGGAATTTTATAAAGATGAAAAAGAATAACAAAAATAAGATATAGGGGGAATAAAAATGGCAAAAATGACAGGACTAGGAAAAGGCCTAGACGCACTATTTGGTCCAGCACCAGTAGAAGAGCAACAACAAGAAAATGACATATTAAAAACATTAAAAATAACAGAAGTAGAACCAAACAGAGACCAACCAAGAAAAAGATTTGATCAAGAAGCATTAGAGGAACTAGCTCAATCAATATCAGAATATGGATTAATACAACCAATAGTAGTAACAAAAAAAGACGGGTATTACAGCATAATAGCAGGAGAAAGAAGATGGAGAGCATCTAAAATAGCTGGAAAAACAGAAATACCAGCAATAATAAGAGAAGATGACGAAAAAATAAACTCAGAAATATCATTAATAGAAAATATGCAAAGAGAAGACTTAAACCCAGTAGAAAAAGCAATGGGAATAAAAACACTAATTGACAACTATGGAATGTCACAAGAAGAAGTTGCAAAAAAATTAGGAAAGGGTAGAAGCACAGTAGCTAACTGGGTAAGAGTACTAAATTTGGAACCACGTGTATTAGAAATGGCAAAAGAGGGTAAAATAACAGAAGGACACTGCAAAGCGTTACTTGCAATAACAGACCCTGAAAAACAATATCAAACAGCAATACATATGTTAGAAAGAAATCAAACAGTAAGACAAATAGAGAAAAAATCAAAAATAAAACAAACAACTGAAGAAGAAAAAAGAAACCACGTACTATACAAAAGTATAGAAAACACATTCCAAGGATTTTTCGGGTCAAAAGTAAGATTAGACGCAGGAAGAAGACGTGGAAAAATAATAATAGAATATACATCAAATGACGACTTAGAAAGAATATTAGGCCTAATACAATAATTTAGAAGTAATAGGCTTGATATAACAACAAAATAAAAAGAAAAGAGTTGATTATATGGAAGAAATAATTAATACCATAGGAATGAACAATATCATAATTATATCAATTGCTATAAACTTCATACTACTAATAGCTTTTTTAGTGGTGTCTGCAAAGGTATCTAAATTAAACAAAAAATATAAAGAATTTATGCAAAAATTAGGAAACGGTAAAAATATAGAAGAAGACTTAGAAAATTATATGTATAGAGTTGAAAGAGTTGAAAAGCAAAATGGAGAGATAAATTCTGTTATAAAAGGTTTGGATAAGGATTTAAAGAAGTGTATTCAAAAAATAGGCATTGTTAGATATAATGCTTTTAAAGATGTGGGAAGCGATTTGAGCTTTACTCTTGCTTTGCTTGACGAGAATGATGATGGTGTTGTGCTTAATGGTATTTATTCAAGAGAAATGTCAAATATTTACGCTAAGCCTGTGGAGAAGGGAAAATCAAGTTATACTCTTTCAGAAGAAGAACAAGAAGCAATTAAAAAAGCTGTTGCAATAAATTAATTTTATAAAAAGGATCAAAATAACAGATTTGGAAAGGTATGATGAATAAGAGATGGTAAAAGATGAAAGATATTTAATTGATTTAATTCATTATTTGGTTAAATTTCCCAAAGAAACTGAATGGTTAGAGTTTAAAACAAATTATTTTCAAGCTGATGAAATTGGTAAATATGTTAGTGCATTATCAAATTCAGCGACTTTGTATGAAAAAAATTGCGGATATATGATTTGGGGAGTAGATGATGAAACTCACGAAATTGTTGGGACAAGTTTCGATTATGAAACTAAAAAAGTTGGAAATGAAGAATTTCAAAACTGGTTACATAGATTGCTAAAACCTAAAATTAATTTTGAATTTTACAAAGTAAAAATCGATGGCAAAGATATAATTATATTAGAAATACCAAAAGCTGAAAATGTTGTTACTAAATTTAAAAATGAAGCATACATAAGAGTTGGTACATCAAAAAAATCGCTAAACGAAGCCCCATTGAAGGAAAAAGCGTTATGGAAAATTTTAAATGCAACATCTTTTGAAGAAGGTATTGCTGTTGAGAATATTTCAGAAGATATAGTATTAGAAAAATTAGACACAGAGGCATATTTTACTTTATTAGATATTCCTATTCCAGATGATAAAGCAGGAGTTATTCATTATTTACAACAAGACAGATTGATTTTAAAAGAAGATACAGGTAATTGGAGTATTACAAATTTGGGGGCAATTTTATTAGCTAAAAATTTAGATGACTTTAATACTGTGAAAAGAAAAGGCATAAGAGTTATTCATTATAGAGGAAATAATAAATTAGAAACAATAAGAGAACAAGTTGGAACCAAAGGATATGCTATTGATTTTGAAAATATTATTGATATTGTGGATAATATTATTCCTAGAAATGAAGTAATAGGAAAAGCGTTAAGAAAAGAAGTTCCTATGTATCCAGAACTAGCAATACGTGAATTAATAGCTAATAGCGTTGTGCATCAGGATTTTTCAATTTCTGGAACAAGCCCTATGATTGAGATTTTTGATGATAGAATAGAAATTACAAATCCAGGAATTCCTTTAGTAGAAACAGATAGATTTTTAGATAATCCACCAAAGTCAAGAAATGAGCAATTAGCATCATTTTTGAGAAGAATTGGTGTATGTGAAGAAAGAGGAAGTGGATTTGATAAAGTCGTAGCTAAAACAGAAGATTTTCAGTTGCCAGCACCTAAAATAGATGTCTATAAAGAACATACTAAAGTAACATTGTTTGCACATATTCCATATTCAAAAATGGATAAAGAAGATAAATTAAGAGCTTGTTATTTACATGCTTGTTTAAAATATGTAAATAATGACTATTTAACAAACACAAGCTTGAGAGAAAGGTTTGGGATAGAGCAGAGAAATAATGCTATGGTTTCAAGAATTATAAAAAATGGAATTCAAGACAATCTGATTAAAGCATATAGTGAAGATACAGCACCAAGATACATGAAATATGTTCCATACTGGGCTTAATTTAACTTGATTGTAACTTGATTTTTAAATACAAAAGTTTTTTTAAAATTCAGGAATTCCTAATAAATCAAGGACTTTAAATCTTTATGTAAAATGATTTTAACTTGACGGTAACTTGATTGTAGATAAAATAAATGAAAAAAGTTAAAAATTACTATTGACAAATGTCTTTAAAAATGCTAATATAAATACTGTCGCTAGACATTTGTCTAAGATATGGAGAGGTGGTCGAGTTGGTTTATGGCACCAGTCTTGAAAATTGGCGTGCGTTAATAGCGTACCGTGGGTTCGAATCCCACCCTCTCCGCCAAACAATAAAGTTAGGTATTAACAATATTAAAATATCTAACTTTTATTTATAAATGGAGATGTACCCAAGTGGTGAAGGGGACTGTTTGCTAAACAGTTAGGTCGAGAAATCGGCGCGGAGGTTCGAACCCTCTCATCTCCGCCAATACAACGATTACTAAAAAACAGCAAAGTGTTTAAAACACGATGCTGTTTTCTTTTATAAAGAAGATTAACCAATAAAACAATTACCAATATTAAAATAAAGGCTAATGATGTTTTAAATAGAATTTCTCCAATGTAGTGAAGCAATGCTGTTAAAACAGTTAGCAAAACTAATGCAATTGTAAGTGCTAGACTTATTCGTAATAAAGATTTCATTTTCATAAAGTTTCTCCTATAATGTGGTTTTAATTTATTATATTGGCGCTATTAGTCTCCTCCCTATTTAAAATATTGTCTAAGTATAAAAAGATACCTACGAAAGGTATCTTGAACAAAGGAGATTAAAGCATAACAATGCCTACAAATAAGGTTGCAAAAATTAAAAATAGAAAACTTAAGGCTTTCAAAATCAATTTTCCTATAATTTCAAAAACTGGCAAAATTAATGCTATAAAAGCAAATATTATGCAGATCCATAGTAAATAGTTTATTATATTTTCTACTTCAAATATCCATAAAATGAATTGCGTAAATAAAAGTGAAAATATTAGTATAAGCCAAAAACCAGTATTGTTTGGTTCAATTGCAATAGCAAGAGCCCACCGCAAAAATGTAAAAGAAGCAATACCGATTAAAATGGAAACAGCAGTCAAAGCTAAAGATTTTAAGTTCATAAATTTTCCTCCTGTGAAGCTAGTAGCTTCAGATAAACAACAGTAGTAATAATCTCCTTTCTATTATAAGCGATTTAGTTTAATCACTTAAAAAAACTGTTGACAGAAATAGTTTAACATAATGTTTTAAAAATGTCAACTAAATAAGTGATGATTTTCAAGAAGTTTGGCGTTGTGTGGCAATAATAAATTGTATAATAATGAAAATATGTATAAAATTTGTACAAAAGTTTACAATAGTGGTAAAAATGTTGAAAAAAATATTAAAATAAGTTATAATAATAATGAAGGAACTATAAAATATATAGGAGAAAAAATATGAAAAGAAATATGTTAAAATTAATGTGTGCAATACTACTTATTATAATACTTAGCGTTTTATATATAACGCCATATTGTTATGCGGGACAAGGAGATATTAACACAAATAACTATAAACCGACTAAAGAAGGTGGAACAAGAGCAGCAGAAATAGGTAACAAAATAATAGGAATATTACAACAAATAGGAAGTATTGTTTCGGTAATTGCATTAGTAGGAATGGGAATAAAATATATGGTTGGTAGTACTGAAGAAAAAGCAGAATATAAAAAGACTATGATGCCGTATTTTATAGGTGCGATATTAGTATTTGCTACCACAAATGTACTAGCTATGATAAGCAATATATTTGAATAGGAGGTAGAACGAATGAAAGCAATACAAAAAATTGTGATAATATTAACAATAATAGTTATGATATTAATAATTTTCAGTAGCAGTATATATGCATTTGAAGTTGGAGATTTTAGTGGAACTCCAATTAATAATAAGGAATTGGATAATGCAGGAAATAAAATAATAACAGTAATTAGTACAATTGGATCTGTTGTTTCTGTAATTGTGCTAGTTGTGATAGGAATTAAATATATGATAGGAAGTGTAGAAGAAAAAGCAGAGTATAAAAGAACACTAATGCCATATGTAATTGGTGCAGGACTAGTGTTTGCAGCATCAGCAATAGCAGGAGCAATTTATAATATGGTAAAATAATAATATTATAGCGATGAAAAAGTTGAAAAATGTAAAAAAGTATGCTATAATATATTGTGTAAAATGTTTTTAAATGTTAAAATATAATTAAAAATAGAAAGGGAGGAATAGAAGATGAAAAAATTATCAAAAATATTAGCAATAGTTATGATTGTAACAATGTTATGTATGACAGTTGCAACTATATCAATGGCAGCAACAGCAGCACCAGATCCAAAACAATACACAGGTACAGATACAGATGTTGAAGGAATTACTAATATAGGAAATCAAGTTATTACTATTGTAAGTACAGTAGGATCAATAGCTTCTGTTATTGTATTGGTTATATTAGGTCTTAAATATATGATGGGTAGTGCAGAAGAAAAAGCAGAATACAAGAAAACATTAATGCCATACATAATTGGTGCGGCACTAGTATTTGCAGCATCAGCAATCTCAGGAATAATCTTCAGTTTTACACAAGGTTTAGGTGGATAATATCCTACAAAGGACAAGCTCATAGGGGCTTGTTTTTTTATGAAATAAACAGCATAAAATGTTGAAAAAAGTAGACTAATAAGTTATAATATAATAAAGGAGAAAATGGAGGAAAAAATATGAAGAAAATAATAAGTTGCTTAATTATAATAGTTATATTAGTGATTGGTTTTTTACCATGTTGTTATGCTGCAAATGGCGCGGATGATGCAATTAAAGATGGTGATAAATTTCTAGATGTAGGAAGACAGCATATAGAAGATAAGGGTTCACCAATAAGCGATGAAGGGTTAAAGAACCTTTCTAACTCTATGAGTAATATGTTACTCTTAATAGGGACAATAGTAGCAGTTGCAGTAGGAGTTGTATTAGGAATTAAATTCATGTTAGCAAGTGTAGAAGAAAAAGCAAAAGTAAAAGAAATGTTAACAATATATATTATAGGATGTGTAGTTTTATTTGGGGCTTTCACGATTTGGAAGATTTGTGTTGAATTATTTAGTAGTATTTAGAATATTACGATATAATTACGAAACATTTACATTTTTGTAAAATGAGGAAAAAAGCAATACATAAAGATAAAAAAATGTTATAATATAAGTAATATTATAATAGGAGGAAATTATGGGAACATATAACATACCAAGAAACCTAAAAGGAGAAGGAAGAATTTTATATGTATTTTCAACAAAAGCATTGGCATATACAGGAGCAGGTGCTGTAATAGGAGGATTATTTTATTTTATACTCAATGCAATTGGACTTACATTTTTAGGATTAATGTTTGTAGTTATTTTTGGATTTATAGGATTTTCAATAGCAACATTCAAAATTCCGAAAATAAAAACTATAAAATTTTTAAAGGACATTAGCGGAGAGAACATTGATGAGATAATAAAGCGATATATAAAATTCAAATCAAAAAAGAAGAATAGATATGCATTATATAAAACAAAGGAGGAAGTAATAGATGGAGAGTAATGAAATTACAAATTTATTAACAATAATTTTAGCAGTTTTTTTGTGTGTGTTAGTTATTCTTATAATAGTATATGTAATATTACTTGCTAAAAGCAAAAAAGGAAATTCAAATAAACAAAAATCAAGTAATGAAATAATTATTAATGATAATAAAAAGGCAAAGAAAGAAAAAGTAAAAATAGATACAACAGAAGATATAAGTAAATTTATGGAATTCGAAAAAGTGCAAGATAATATGATAATCCAGAAAGAAAGATCTAAGTACATAATGGTAGTAGAATGCCAAGGTGTAAATTATGACTTAATGTCAGAAGCAGAAAAAATAGGAGTAGAAGAGGGATTTCTACAATTTTTAAATACATTAAGGCATCCTGTTCAAATATATGTCCAAACAAGAACTGTAAATTTAGAAGAAAGTATAAGTAGATATAGAAGTAAATTTTCCCAAATAGAAAGTGAAATGTATAAAAAAAGGCAAGAATATATGACAATAAAAGATGACCTCAACTATACAAAAGAGCAGAGACAAAAAGCCCTATACGCATTTACCAAAGCTAGAAACTTATATGAATATGGAAGAGACATAATTGAAGATACCGAAAAAATGAGCTTAAATAAGAATATTTTAAATAAAAAGTATTATATTATTATTCCATATTATGCAGAAGATTTAAAAGACGGAAACTTTGAAATAGAAGAAATAAGAGGTCATGCATTTACAGAATTGTATACAAAATCACAAGCAATTATAAGAACACTAACTGCATGTGGTGTGAATGGAAAAATATTAAATACTAAAGAATTAATAGAGTTATTATATGTAGCTTATAATAGAGACCATGAAGAAGTATTTAACATTGATAAAATTATTGGAGCAGGATATGATAAATTATATTCTATGGCAGAAGATGTATATGCAAAGAAAATAAGAGCAATAGATAAACAAATAGAAGAAGAAGCTATAAATAAAGCAAAAGAGAATTTAAATATTGCAAAAACGGCGTTAGAACAGGAAGCTATAAGAAAAGATAAAGAAAGAGAAAGCATAATTGATGAATTAGCAAAAATGATATTGGAAGAAAATAGAGAATATGTAGATGAGAAATTAATAGACACTGCAATAGAGCAAATTGACGGGGAAAAGAAATCAAAGAAAACTAAAGAAAAGGAGGTAAATCAAGATGGCAAGAGAAAAACAACTAGAAGAACAACAAAACAATAAAGAAGAAAAAATTACATTGTTAAAAAATACCTCAATAAAAGAAATGATTGCACCTTCAGGAGTAGATGCTTCAAGTTTGGATCATTTAGAAATAGTATCAAATATTAAAAGATATGCTAGAAGCTTTGTAGTTTCAACATTGCCAAGAATGTGTAGTTTTCCAGAATTATTTAGAGATATGTACATGTTTGGAGATATAAACACATCAATATATATAAATCCAATTGCAGAATCAAGATCACAAAATGAGTTAAATAGAGTAATAAATGAATTAGAGACAGAAAGAATAGTAGCACAAGACAAAGGAAATATAAACAGAGAAAGTACTCTAGTTCAAAAACGTATAGAAGCAGAGCAGTTAAGAGATGAGATAGCAGCAGGGTTTAATAAATTATTTGAAGCATCAGTAATATCAACTCTATATGCCTATAACATGGAGGACTTAGATAAATTAACAAAACTATTAGAAACCGAAATGTCAAAAAACTTATTAGATATAAAAAGTGCTTGGGCAATGCAAGAGGAAGCATATCAAAGCAATGTACCATTAATGCAAGATAAAGTAAAGAAAATACATACTTTTGATAGAAGATCAATGGGAACAGTATTTCCTTTTACAACTTCTGATGTAGGACATCCATCAGGAGTACCAATAGGATTTAATAAACAAACAGGAGTGCCAATATTATTTGATAATTTCCATCCATCATTAACAAATTATAATATGGTTATATTTGCAAAATCTGGTGCTGGAAAATCAGTAACAATGAAAACATTGATATCTAGGTCATCTGTATTAATGGGGATAGAAAGTTTGGCATTAGATGCTGAAGGAGAGTATTCAATAGTTACAGAAAGTCTAGGTGGGATAAATGTTGTATTAAGTCCAAACTCAAAAACTATTATAAATGTTTTTGATATTGAACCAGAGAGAATAAAAGATGAAATTACAGGAAAAGAAAGAATTGTTCTAAATGTTGAAAATAAAATAGAAGACGTAACACAAGCTTTGTTAACAATGGCAAGAGGAAGTACGAGAAGTGATGAAGTAAATGAATTAACAAAACAAATTATAGCAGAGTCGGTTGCGGAAGAATATGCGGCATTAGGAATAACTAATGATCCTCAAAGCTTATTCCGTGAAAGTGGAACATTTGACAGAAACGATAAACTATACAGGGAAAAGAAAGAAATGCCTACTATAGGTAGTTGGTATAGAAGAATACAAAAGAAAGCTCAAGATAATGATAATAAAGATTATAGTTTTCATTATAGTTATTTATTAAAAGTTATGAAACAATACATAAGAGAGTATGACGGACAAATGGCCTACTTTGATGGACAATCAACTTTTGAATTATTAGACGGAGCACCATTTATAAATTTAGATATATCACAATTGGAAGAAAGATTTGCAAGACCTTTGGCACAGCAAATATTACTTTCTTGGATATGGGAAAAATACGTAAAGAAAAATAGTGAAGATAGAACAAAAGCTAAAAAGAAAAGAGTGTTGGTTGATGAGGCATGGATGCTATTACCATACCCAGAAGCTGTGGATTTCTTAAACACAATGGCAAGACGTGCTAGAAAGAGAAATGTATCGCTTGCTATTATATCTCAAAGATTTCAAGATTTTTATGAGAAACCTGAAGCACAAGCAGTATTAACATCTTCTGATACAAAGTTATTCTTAGCACAAGATAAATCAGAAATACAGTACTTAAAAGAAGTGTTTAAACTAAGTGAAGGTGAAGCTGGTTTCTTAGTAACTTGTTTAAAAGGAGAAGGACTATTAAAGGTAGGAGCAGATTCGGCAATTATTCAAGTAAGACCAACACAAAAGGAATTTGAGTTTGTGGAAACAAACTTAAATAAAATGGTAGAAATGAGAAGAAAAAATGAGGAGAATGAAGTGTATGAGGACAATTAAAAGTAAGTGGCAAAAGTTGGTAATTGCATTTTTGGTAGTTATAATGTTGTTTAATGTAGTGTTCCCTCCATACTCTAGAGCTGATTTTGGGGGAACCTTATTTGAACCAATAGCAGAATTTATATGTGGAGTAGGAGATGCAATAATGAATATCCTTCAAACAACGATGTTACCTGGGGCACCTAAAGCTGTTGAAACAAGAACGGTAGGAGATTTATTATCTGATGAATTGGTAGAGTCAGATAATTGGATAGACAAAGCGAAAGGATGGTTTATGAAGTTTGAAGGAGCGGTAGACAACATACCAGTTTTGGGAGATATTTATAGAGGTGGATCTAGTTTTTTGAAAGCATTTAATCCAATAGGGATGGTAAAGGGAACAGTTAAGAATGTAAAAGATATGGGACCGTTGGCACTTTTAGGAGGAGGAATTCTAGGAGGTTTTAGAGAAGCGAAGGATAATTATGAAGGGTATTATGAATTATATAGAGAAACAACAGTAGTACCATTAATGTTATATGGACCAGCAGCAATATTTTCTAATTTGGTACCAGCACTAGATGTCAATTTTATAAATCCACATGTAGGATATAAAGGAGGATCTATAACATTTAATCTAGAACATGGAAAATGGGAAAGAGGAGCGAAGACAGAAATAACATCAGTTTACACAGAAGATACTAATGCAGATGAATATGTAGGAAATATTGCACTGAAATTACAAGCTACTATTGCTAAATGGTATTTAGCCTTAAGAAATATTGCAGTTGTAATGATGTTATCTGTATTGGTATACGTAGGAATAAGGATTATATTATCAAGCACAGCAGGCGAAACGGCTAAGTATAAAACACTATTAAAAGATTGGCTTGTTGGGATGTGCTTATTATTTACATTACATTATATGATGGCTTTTATATTAAAAGGAGCAGAGATGGTAACAGATTTATTTTCATCATCTGAAATGATGATAATTGATGAAAAAGATGATGGAGTAATGATAGATCCGTTTTTGACATCTACTAGACTACTTGCAGTAGGTATGGATGATAATATAGACGATCAAACTCTAAATGAGATGAAATTTGATTTAGGTGATATGTTTGGGTATACAGTGATATATTGTCTATTAGTAGTTTACACTATAATATTTACATGGAAATATTTAAAGAGATTCGTGTATTTAGCATTTTTAACTATGATATCTCCATTAGTAGCATTTACATATCCTATAGATAAAATGAAAGATGGAAGTGCGCAAGCTTTTAATATGTGGATGAAAGAATATACATATAATGTACTAATTCAACCATTACACTTATTATTATATGCTATACTTATAAGTGCAGCTCAAGATTTTGCAGAAACAAATTTAATTTATACTGTTGTAGTGTTAGGATTCTTGTTGGAAGCAGAGAAAATATTCAAATCACTATTTGGATTTAATAAAGCTAGTGGAGGAGAATTATCAGCAGCAGTTACAGGAGGAGCATTATTTGGAACAGCGGCAGGATTTACAAAAAATATGTTCAAAAAACTACCTGGAGATAAAAATAATAAAAAAGATTCAGGTGGGTCTGATGGAACTGGAAGCAATAGTAAGATACGTATGGACAGAAAAGCGGATTCAGATAAAAAAGGAATAAATTTAGGAACAGCATTTGGTGGTGGAATATCTAATAGTAGTTCGTCAACAGGTGGTGCTACTATGTTAAGTAGTGGAACATCAGGAAATAGTTTGTCTAAAAATAATAATTTAAGTAATAGTTCATTAGGAAATACTGTTGCAGGAAATGGTAGTATGCCAGTGATTTTAGGAAGTGGTGCAGCAAAAGGAAAATATTCAGGAAAATTAGGAAAAACAACAGGAAAATTAGGTAAAAGCATTAATAATTCTAAATTCGGACAATCAAATATTGGAAGAAAAACAATTAGAGGTGTTAAAGGAGTAGGAAGAGTTGCAGGTACAGGTGCTAAAAAGGTATTTACTACGAAAAATGGTATTAGATTAGCTAAAGGAGCAGCTTCAGTAGCAGGAGCAGCAGCATTAGGAACAATGGGATTGGCAGCAGGACTAGCATCAGACAATCCAGAAGATGCAATCAAATATGCTACTGTTGGTGCAGGAGCAGGTGCACTTATAGGTAGTAAAACAGTGGGAGCTGTAGGAGCAGGCGGTAATGCTATAAAAAATGCTACAACAGGAATAAGAGATGAATTTGAGAAAGGTGCATACGGAAAAAAAGGTGCTCAAGAAAGAGCTAATAAGAGACTTGATGAAAAATGGAAGAAATCTTCAGAGACCGTACAGCATTATAAAGATGAGTACGGAGATAATTGGGAAGATGCAATGGATAATGCAATGGAACTAAGAAAACGTGGAATAGTAGATCAAAAAGAGTTAGATATGGCACAAAAAATGATGGACAGAAATCAAGGACAAATGAATTTAGACCAAACAGCAGCAATTATGAAAGCGTCGAGAGGATTAACATCTCAAAGTTTAAAAGAAAATAGAAAAGACATATTAGAGAGTATAATGGATGAAGTACAAGACTCTAATACAGCTAATAAGATTATAAACGAAATGCGACAAAATTTAGAATAGGAATATGATTTAATATGAATAAATTAATCAGAACATATAATCAAAACAGAAAAAAGATAAATATAGTTATACTTGCAATTATTTGCTTCTTTATACGGATTACAACTATTAAATAGTTTAAGTAAAAAACAAAAAAACATAGAAATAAATAATAATATAAGTTCTTCTACTAATACTATTGTTTCTGAAACTAATAAACAATATGAAGCTATTACAGGGCAGAAAAAAAATGAGAATACATATAAAACTCAGACAGAGGTAATTAAACAGTTTTTAGATAAGTGTAACGAAGGAGATACTCAAGGAGCATATGACTTGCTTTCAGATAATTGCAGGCAAGTCGAATATCCATCAATAAATGATTTTATTGATGGATATTATAATAGAAACTTTGATGAAAAAAAATCATACAATTATCAAGTTTGGAATGGAAATACATATAAAATAGAAATAAGACCAGATATCTTGTCTACTGGTATATATGATTCATCAGTATATTTAGAAGATTATTATACTTTAGAAAATAATAAATTAAATATAAATGGATATATAGCAAGAAAGAAAATAGAAAAAGAATTGGAAAAAGATAATATAAAGATAAAAGTAATGAGTATGGATTTTTTTAGAGATTATACAGTTTGCAACATTCAAGTATTTAATAAAACAGACAGTGAAATATTATTAGATACTAGAGATAAGGAAAACACAGTATATTTAACTGATAAAAAAGAAGTTAAATACAATTCATATATAAATGAACTTAACGAAGAAGAAATAAGAGTGTTATTAGGTGAGAAGAAAGACATAAAAATTAAATTTAATTGTATATATAGAGAAAACTTATCAATAAAAAAACTATCATTTGATAATATAATTATGAATTATGAAAATTATACTATCAACAATATTGAAGATAAGGATGCGATAAAAATAGAAATAGCAATATAGAAAGAGAGAAAAGAGGTGATATCTATTGGAATTTAAAGGAAAGGCAGATATATTAACAAAATTGAAAAAGGCAGTTATGCTAAAAATAAAGATAGTAGCTGTATCAATTATAATACCAATAATTATAGCTGTTATATTGATAACATCGTTAGTGAAAGAAAATAAAAGACAAATGTCAAAGTCAACACAAGCAAATATATATAAAGCATTAAACGATAATGAAACAGATTTATCACAATTAGTTGAGATAAAAGGTGACGATTCCAATGGATATTATCTTGAATTTGTAAGTGACATAGATCAAAGATTGCAAAAGGTCTTAAAAGCAGACAAAGAAACGTATAATGCTATGGGAATAAAAGATGTTAGTATATTAAAGAAATTTATAAAAGCTCAATTAGCTACAGAGTTTCCACATTTAGGAGCAAGAATGTCAGGTGGTGGAAGCGGAGCAAGTGGTAGCATTAATGGAGATCCAGACTTAAGTAATACAACATTTTATCCGCGAGACAGTCAAAATGGGTGGTGCCAATGGTATACAACAGGTCGTATTAGAGAAATATATGGTTTGGATATACCACCAGATGGAAATCCAGCAGTAGGGTCTGTAAGTGGGTTAAGATTTACATATAATATATTATATGATGAATGGTTATGTAATACATATCCAGATTATTTTGAAATGTCTACAGAACCAGCACCAGGTGCAGTATATTGTGCAACGGCATTTGATCATGTAAGTTTTATAAGGGCTGTGGATGTAGATGCAGGAACAATAACTGTAGAAGATGGAAATAGTGCTCCATTTGGATATGAGGGTGCAAGATTTATTAATTGGACTTCAGAATATGGAATAACCAATCGCCAAGGTGGAAGTGCTGGGTTAGCAATATATACAGAATCTATAGAATCTTTTAAATCAAGGACAAAAGCAAGATATTGTGTACCTACTGAAAAAGCTAAAGCTTTAATGAAAGGCGGAAATGTAACAGACAAGACATCAAATAAATCAAATATAGATAGTTTAGAGGGAGTTTTATTTATAGGAGATTCAATTACAAAAGGATTAGAGAATTACCACGTTATAACAGATAAAGGAGTACAGTTTAGAGGCGTAATTAGTGCAGCTCCTAGACATTGGCTAAATGATCAACCAGTAAATGGAGTTCCGACATTTAGTTCGTTGCCAAACGATAGTGATTCAATTACAGCCATATGCCTTATGCTAGGAACAAACGGGATAGATAATCCAGCTGGACAAGCTGACACAATGAAACAGGTAATAGAAAAAATACATGATAAATATCCGAACAAAACGATATATGTGCAAAAGATTTTACCAGTAAGAGAATATGAATCTCAAGTAGAAACATATAATACTAAACTAGAAGAAATATGTAGTTCATTAGGATATACAGTATGTATAAATTCTACAGCCAATGTTGAGTTGGAACCAGGAGATGGAGTGCATCCTACAGCGAATGGATCAAAAACATTAGCAGAAAATACAAGAGAACAAATTATAATGGGAGCACAATCAGGAGGAAAAGCAGTAACAAATCCAAATGCATTTCAAGGTTCTATAAGAATTAGGAGAATAGGACCAAACAAAGGGGTTGGAGAATATAAAGAGTTAGAACAAGGACAGATTATTGAAGAAGATATAAAAAATGAAGGTAAAACAGAAGAGGGACGAGGAAAAAAGGAAGAAATACCAGAAAATATAAAAAATAAAATTATAAAAAAGACAGTTCCAGAAGATAAAAAAGAGGTATTAGATAGTTTAGCATATTTGACTATTCCATATGTTGACTTTAAAGGTGCAGTAAAAAATGGTCATATGATAGTTAATAAAAATATTGCCGATGAAGTATTAGACTTATTTCAGGATTTATATAATATAAGATATCCTATAGAAAAGATGGAAATTGTAGAAGAGTATGAACAAGAAGAAGACACAGATAGTGGTATAGAGTATAAATCAATTGATGATAATAATACATATTCGTTTTATTATTTAAGTGATGGAGCACATTCAACAGGTAATGCAATAGCAATAAATCCAAAGATAAATCCAAAGGTAACAAATGGAAATCCGGGGCATGCAAATGCAATAAAATATAGCCATAGAGATGATAAAACTAGATGGAAAGACTATGAAAAGGAAGCATGTATAGAAAAAGATTCTGAAGCATATAAAGTTTTTGAAAAGTATGGTTGGATTTGGGGGGGAGACAATAGCGAAACTCCTAATTATATGCATTTTGAAAAAACAGTAATATCAGAAACAGAGACACAGAAAACAGTAGTTGATACGAGAATATACGATTTATCTTATGTTCCAGAAGAGACATTTAATAAATATGTGGAAGAAAATAACAGTAGAGCATTAAGAGTATATACATTAGATGATAAAAAGCAGTTAACAATAGCAACATGGTCATATAGTACAGACGGAGGATTAAAAATTTCAAAGGGAAAAACCATAAATTATAAAGCAGCATTATCTAAATATAGTATGCCAGTAGATTATTTATTAGCAATATTGATGCATTCAGAGGATAAGGTATTTGCAGAAGGTTTAGCAGATTTAGCAATAGATAGTGAATATATAATATCTGTACAAGATTCAGTAAATACAACTCAAACAGTTACTCAAGTACAAACAGATACATTACAAACAGAAGATATAACAGGAGCAACAGCTATAATAGGAACTTCAACCGAATCTAGTACAAAAGTTACAGAAAGTTCTTCACAACAAATAGAGGTAACATATGTAGATTGTTGGTTTGTAAAATATGCAAAAGATTTTAGTTTTCATGTAGATACATCAATAGGGAACATAGGAAATGAAGTTAATCTTTCTGGAAAAAAAGGTGAAAAGATTGGTGATTTCACAATAACAGCATATTGTCCATGTACGCAGTGTTCAGGAGGTTATGGCTCAGCTACAGCTACAGGAACTCAAACAAAGGCAGGGCTAACGATAGCTGTAGATCCAAATGTAATTCCATTAGGAAGTTATGTATCATTTAATGATCATATATATCATGCAGAAGATGTTGGTGGTGGAGTAAAAGGAAATCATATCGATTTATATATGGATAGTCACCAAGATGCTCTGAACTGGGGGAAAAAGACAATAGAGGTATATTGGGCAGAAGATGTAGATGGAAGTGAAGAAGAATCTGTAAGTAATACAACAAGTAAAAATTTGAATCCTATTACTACAACAGCCAAAATAATGGCTGACGTTAGTGGGACACAAAATACGACGAGTGATACTACAACAGTGGCTTTACAAGGACCATTGTTAAATAATAGTAATGGTAAAAAATATAGTATGTATAAAAGAACAATTACTAATGTTATAACAAAGAGTCTTTCTATCAAATATGACACAGGAAAAGAACATATATCAGGTAATGCACAAAAGTTTATAGATTTGTATAACAGGAAAGAGTGCAAAAAAGCAAGAAGAAATATATATGTACCATGGCTAATAGAAACATTAGAAGAAAATCAAAAGACAACATCTTTATGCGAAATAACAGAATACTTATTTGCGCAAGCAACAGGAAAACACTATAAAACAAGTACACTAAAATTTGAACAGTATAAACCAGGAGAATTTAAAGATTATAGTGGAGCTAGTGGGTTAAGCACATTTAAAGAATATTTGCATTCTTGGGAAGGGCATACAGGAATTTCAGAAGATGGAACAAAGTATATTGTTGGAGATGATGGAGCTGGACATCCAACAGTTGGATATGGAATAGATATATATAATAGTGGTTTTTTAAATAGATTTCAAGAAGCAGGTTATGATGTAAGTATAGGAGCACAAATAGATGTTACATTTGTAGATTCATTAGAAGATGAAGAAATACGAAATGCTTTACAGACAGTGGAAACCAATTGTTCAGGATTAAACTTAACACAATATCAGAAATATGCATTAGTTAGTAGAATCTATAACTGTGGAGTAGCAGGAGCTTTGACAATACCACGTAACGGAAAGAGTTTTGTGGAAGCATATAATTCATATTGGGATCAATCAAAAGATGATGAGTATAAAGTTACTACAAATGATGGTATGTTTAATCATCAATTATATACAACATTTATGAATCAACCAACTACTTCAGCAGGAATGTTTATGCAAGGACTTGAAAACAGAAGAAAATCAGAATGGATTTTATTTAAAACAGGATATTATGATAGAATTGATAAATGGTGTTCAAATTCATCTGGCGGAGAATTCTTAGATGTAGCAAGAGATGTATGGGCAAAAGTATGCGAACAACAACCTACTTATAGTATGGCTTTTGGTAAAACAGTACCACCAAGTGAGCCTCTTCAATATGTTGATTGTAGTCATTATGTATCTTGGGTATTATATGAGTATGGTTATAAGGAATTTGAAGGAGCTCAACAAAGTACATACTCTTTAATAGGTACAAACTGGACTGCCAAATATGGCTGGGAAGAAATTACAATTGGTAATGGAGACGTTTCAAGTCAATTACAACCAGGAGATATACTTGTAAGAGATGGTCATACATGTATAGTAGCAGATACATCAGGAGGAAAAATTATGGCCTATGACTGTGGTAGTGGAACAAATCAAACAGGTCCAACTACGTGGGCAGGAAGATGGTCAGAAGTTAAAGGCTCAGATTCTCCAGTAGATTCAACCTATTTTGCTACTGGAAACTATGGCGCTGGAAAGATCATAAGAGTTACAGCTCCATAATTCGACAAATAGAAAGGTAAAAAGGAGGTTTCTAATGGAAAGTAAAAAGCTACTGAAGAAATTGATGTTAGTTATATTAGTAATGATTATAATAGTTATACTTATATTATTAATAACAACAAGAAGCGGGGAAAAAAAATTAGAAGATGCTACATATAATCAAGTTGATCCTATAATAAATGAAAAGAATGAATATAAGGAAGAATCCTCACCAACAAGATTCTATACTGTTGAGGCGGCACTAAAAAGATATTTAGATATAGTACATTTAGATTATGAAAATCAATTAACAGAAGAAGAAATAGAGTCAGGAAAAAGTACGAATTCTGCAATATACAGAGTTTCAGATGAAAAGGAAAAGATTGAAAAAATAATAAGTCTGTTAGATGTTGACTTTATAAAGGAAAATAATATAAATAATGGCAACTTAAATAAATATATATCAATAGATAGTGATGAAATAAATAGTGCAAGAATAATAAAAATGAATGTATTAGAGAAAGAGCAATTTAAAACATATGGAGTAGAAGTGCAATATGTTACTAAATCTGAAAAAAATAATGTAGAATATTTTATTGTTACACTAGATGAATTTAATTCAACATATATGGTGAAGCCATTACGAAATATTGAAAATATAAGTCAGATAAAATTAGAGCCTAATAAAGAGTATGATAAGATAGAAAATAATGACGATGTTAATAAATACTCTTATGTAAGAGTTGATGATGCAGAAATGACAGCTAAGTATTTTAGAAACTATAAAGAACTGATGATAAAAGATACAGAAGAAGCATATGATTTGTTATCAAAAGAATATAGAGAAAAAAGATTTGGCGATTATGAACAGTTTAGACAATATGTTGATAAAAATAAACAAGAAATAAGTAGAGCAAATATTAAACAATATTTAGTAAACAAATTAACTGATAGTAAAGAATATATTTGCAAAGATAGCAACGAAAACATTTATATTTTTACAGCAGCTAGTATAACAGATTATAATGTTAAATTAGATACTTATACGATAGAGACAAAAGAATTTAAGGAAACTTATGATGTAGCGAATGAACAGAATAAAGTATCTATGAATATTGATAAGTGGATATCAATGATAAATAATAGGGATTACAAGGCAGCATATAATGTGCTAGATGAAACGTTTAGAAACGAAAATTTTGGTTCATTAGAACGTTTTGAAGAATATATGAGGGAAATGTATCCTAAGTATTACAATGTTGATATACAGGATGTAAAAAAGGAATCTAATGCATATGTAGCAGAAGTAGAGATACAAGAAAAGGATTATAGTATTGCTACAGGTGCAGGAACATATCAGAATAATATAATAATGCAATTGAAGGATAACAGAGAATTTGTAATGTCTTTCTATGTAAGAAGGCACTAAAATAAAAAAGCTAAGAATTGAAAATGAAATTCTTAGCTTTTTGTATTTAAGACATAAAAAGTGAAAAGGCAAATATTGCTCTTATCATAATATAAAAAAACATACAAGATATTATGAAAGAAAAGATATTTTTAATAAAGTTTTTAAGAAATGAATTTGATTGTTTACGGCTTGTATTAACAGGTGACTTATTATTGTTGTTATATCTATAGGTGTTTGCATTAGTCTGAAAATGTGAAGAATTGTTGTATGGAAGGCTATATGTTGTAGAATTTTGTATAATAGATTGTAGTTGCACAATTTGATTCTTTAAATGTTGGTTTTCAGTATATAGTGTTTTTAATTGATTTTCCAACAAACTATTTTCGGAAGTAATGATTAAGTTATAATTTTTCCTTTTTTCTTCATCCGATAAAGTTTCATAAGCTTCATTTATTAATTTGAGTTTTTCTTCATATAAATGCTTAACGTCATCATTTTGTAAATCAGGATGATATTTTTTGGCTAAAGTGTTATAGGCTTTTTTTATAATTTCTGGTGATGCATTTTTGTCTACTTCTAATATTTCATAATAATTTTGTTTCATAGGTTACTCCTTTAAAAATAATATAACATAAAAGAAAAATAAATTCAACTTTTTAAAACTTTTTGGGACAGACCAAAAAAGTTTCATTCACGGACGTTTTGGGACAGGCCAAAAAAGTTTCACTCGCGGACGTTTTGGGACAGGCCAAAAAAATTTTATTCGCAGATGTTTTGGGACTGTCCCAAAAAGTTTTAAAAAATCACAATAAAGAAATAAAAGAATAAAATAAATAAAAAAGGAAGGGCGGAGATAAAATGAAAAAAGGTTTATGTTTAGCAGGAGGAGGAGTGAAAGGAGCGGCGCACATAGGTGCGATAAAAGCGTTAGAAGAAGCAAGAATAAAATTTGACTATGTAGGAGGAACATCATCAGGAAGCATAGTAGCATGTTTATATGCATGTGGTTTTACAGCAGACGAGATGTATGATATCTTTAAAAAATATTGCAAAAAAATTAAATATGTAGACCCAATAAATATAATAAAATTAATTCTAGGGCTAATATTCACAAGAAAAATTACAATAGAAGGGCTAAACACAGGAAAACAAATTGAGAAATTAATAAATAAAGTTTGTAGAGAAAAGGGAATAAAAAATATATCAGACATAGAAATGCCACTAGCAATACCAAGTGTAAATTTAAAAAGTGGAGATGTAATATGTTTTACATCATGTGAATTCAGAAATAAAACAACAGACAATACAATATTTGTAAATGATATAGAAATAGGAAAAGCAGTAAGGGCAAGTTGTAGCTATCCAGTAGTATTTGCGCCATGTACATATAAAAATACGAAATTAGTAGATGGGGGAATTAGAGAAAATGTACCATGGAAAGAACTTAAATTTTTAGGAGCAGATGAAGTTTTAAGTATAATGTTTGAAGAAAAAAGTAATACTGTTCAAGATAAAAATTTAGTAGAAATTGCAAGTAGGTCAATTAGCTTAATTGGTAGGGAATTATCAAATTATGAAATGCAAGGTGAAGATAATATTATTAGAATTAAAAGTGGCAAAGTTGGACTTTTGGATATGAATAAAATTGATGAATTATATAAATTAGGTTATGAGCAAACTAAAAGATATATAAATAAAACTTTTTTTGGTCTGTCCCAAAATGTCTGTGAATAAAACTTTTTTGGCCTGTCCCAAAAAGTTTTGATGTTTTTGAAAAAGATGTGTCCCAAAATGGACAAAATGTCCAAAAGGAAACGTCCCCAATGGACATTTCCTTCTGTTTTTAATTAATTTTTAATTCTTCTTTTTTAGTATCAGATGTAGAATTTTCATCTTTCAAAGCCTTTTTCATATTATTTTTAGTTTTCAAATTATCCTTAGCAACAGTCATAAGAAGCTTAATTCTATTAGTTTGATTAGCCTCACTTGCACCTGGGTCATAATCAACAGGAGCAATATTTGCATCTGGGTAAGTACTTCTAATAGTTTTGATAACACCTTTACCAACAACGTGGTTTGGTAAGCAAGCAAAAGGTTGAACACAGATAATGTTTGGAATATCATGTTCGATATATTCAATCATTTCAGCTGTTAAGAACCAGCCTTCACCAGTTTGGTTTCCAATTGATAATACATCTTTTACTTTGCTTTCTAAGTGCCAAATATCGCAAGGTGGTAAATAGTTTTTCTTAGAGTTAGCCAAAGCAACTTTTACATCTTTTTCTAATAAATCGATTAGCTTAATTGCTGTTTTCATTAATTTAGAAGATGTTTTATTTGTGTTTAGTAATTTATTAAATGTAATTTTATGAGTACACATAAATTTTACAAATCCCATAAAGTCAGGCAAAATTACTTCTGCGCCTTCTTTTTCAAGAAGGTCTGCAACATAGTTATTTCCGAATGGGTGGTATTTTATTAGAACCTCTCCAACTATACCAACCCTAGGTTTTTCTACTGATGTGTCTAATTCTATTTTTTCAAAGTCGTTTACTATGTCATAAATGCTTTGCTTAAATTCCTTGGTTGTTGATTTTTTTAACAATTCTTTACATTTAATCATCCATTTATCAAACAGTGCTTTTGTTTCGCCTTTGTTTACTTCATATGCTCTATTTTTTGTTAGCATTTTTTGTAGTAAATCGCCATAAACAACCATTTTTAAAAGTCTTTCTGCTAAAGGTATTGTTATTTTAAATCCAGGCATTTTTTCCATTCCAACAATGTTGAATGAAATTACTGGGACGTGTCCAAATCCTGCATCTTTTAGGGCTTTTCTGATAAATCCTATATAGTTTGTTGCTCTACAACCACCACCTGTTTGAGACATTATTATAGCTGTTTTGTTTAAGTCATATTCTCCAGATTGAAGAGCTTCTATAAACTGTCCAGTTGTTAATATTGAAGGGTAACAAGCATCGTTGTTTACGTATTTTAATCCTGTTTCCACTGTTTTTTGAGTACATTCTCTTAATAATTTAACATTATAACCAGAGGCAGCTACTGCGGATTCTAGTAGTTCAAAGTGTATTGGTGCCATTTGTGGCATTAAAATTGTGTAATCTTTTCTCATTTCTTTTGTAAAGATATTTCTCTTTAAGCCGTAGTCACCGTCAGCTTTTTCTTGTATTTTATCTTGTTCACGTTTTTTCATACTTGCAATTAGTGAACGTATACGAATTCTAACAGCTCCTAAGTTATTTACCTCATCTATTTTTATTAATGTGTACATTTTGTTAAAGCTTGATAAGATTTCTTCAACTTGGTCTGTTGTAACAGCATCAACTCCACAACCGAAAGAGTTAAGTTGCACTAATTCTAAGCAATCGTGTTTTCCTACATAATCAGCTGCTGCGTAAAGTCTTGCGTGATATACCCATTGGTCAACAACTCTTATAGGACGTTTTGCTTCTGTTTTATCAGAAATGCTATCTTCTGTTAAAACAGCTAATCCCAAAGATGTTATTAAAGTGTCAATTCCGTGGTTTATTTCAGGGTCAATATGATATGGACGTCCTGCTAAGACAATTCCTTTTAAATTGTTTTCTTCTAGGTATCTAACAGTTTCTAACCCTTTTGCACGAATGTCATTTTTACATTTTTGATATTCTGCTTCTGCTTTGTCAGCAGCTTCTTCCAATTCTTTTTTTGTAAAGTTATATTGTTTGAATTCATCTAATTCTAGCAATTTTTTAACTAGATTTTTCTTTTCAAAAGGTAAGAATGGATTTAAGAATTTTATTGATGGGTCTTTTAATCCTTCTACATTATTTTTTAAAACTTCTGAATATGAGATTACAATTGGACAATTGTAACGGTTATCAGCTTTTTCATATTCTTTCCTAGAGTATGGCATACAAGGATAGAAAATTGTTTTAATTCCTTGTTCTAATAAGCTTTCTATATGTCCATGAGAAAGTTTTGCAGGATAGCAAACAGACTCAGAAGGCATAGATTCCATACCTTTTTCATATGTAGCACGGTTACTTTTTTCTGATATTATAACTCTAAATCCTAGACTAGTTAAGAATGTGAACCAGAATGGGTAATCTTCATACATATTCAAAACCCTAGGGATACCAATAGTTCCACGTATTGAATATTGTTCTTCTAATGGCTTATAATCAAATATTCTTTCATACTTATATTGTACTAAGTTTGGTAATTTCTTTGATTTTGTAACAATTCCAGCACCTTTTTCGCAACGGTTTCCTGAAACGTGAATTTGTCCATTGCTAAATTTATTAATTGTTAATTTGCAGTGGTTTTCACAGTTGTTGCAACGTGTATGTGTTACTTTTATTTGTAATTTATCTAATTCATCTAGTTTTAATATAGATGAATAATATTCCATATCTAGGTTTGCTTCATATTGTTCCTTAGAAAGTAGAGCCATACCATAAGCACCCATAAGTCCAGAGATATCTGGTCTTACAACATTTTTTCCAACTATTAATTCAAAAGCTCTTAAAACAGCATCATTGTAGAAAGTACCACCTTGTACAACAATATGTTTTCCAAGTGTTTCAACATCTCTAACTTTCATAACTTTTTGAATTGCATTTTTTATAACAGAATATGAAAGTCCACTTGAAATGTCTCCAACAGAATATCCTTCTTTCTGAGCTTGTTTTATTTTTGAATTCATAAACACTGTACATCTTGAACCCAAGTCAACTGGTGTTTTTGATTTTATAGCTTCTTTTACAAATTCAGAAATTTCTATATTTAAGCTTTTGGCAAATGTTTCAATAAATGAACCACAACCTGAAGAACAAGCTTCGTTTAGCATAATGTTATCAATAGAGCCATTTTTCATTCTGATATATTTCATATCTTGCCCACCAATGTCAACAATACTTGTAACATTTGGCTCGAATTTTTTTGCAGCTGTATAGTGTGCAATTGTTTCAATTTCATTTAAATCTACATTTAAAGCTGTTTGAATTAGCTTTTCACCATATCCTGTAACTCCACTATACCTAAGCTTTGCTGTATTTGGCAAAACAGCATAAAGTTTTTTAAGCATATTCATAACACTTTTTAGTGGATTTCCTTCATTGCTTCCATATAATGAATATAGTAAGTTTCCTTCTGTATCAATTAAAACTAATTTTGTGGTTGTTGAACCAGCATCTATTCCTAGGTAGCAGTCTCCTTCATAGCCTTCCAAATCTTTTTTATTAACAGTGTTTTTGTTATGTCTTTCTTTGAATTTTTCGTATTCATCTTCATTTTTAAATAGTGGGTCTAGTGGTTTTGATGTATTATCATGAGATGTTTTTAGTGTTTCTATTTTTTTAGATAACTCATCAGGTGTAATTTCTTCGCCATTTATAGAATCTAATGCAGCACCTTTAGCAACTAATAGGTGAGCTTCTTCTGGCACAATTATTTCATCATCAGTTAGTTCTAAAGTTTCGATAAATCTAGTACGTAGCTCAGATAGATAATTTAAAGGACCACCTAAAAATGCAACATTTCCTCTAATTGGTCTACCACAAGCAAGTCCACTGATAGTTTGATTTACAACTGCTTGGAAAATAGAAGCTGCAATATCTTCTTTTGCTGCACCTTCATTAATTAAAGGCTGAATATCAGTTTTAGCAAAAACTCCACAACGTGATGCAATTGGATAAATTGTTTTATAATTTTTTGCAAGTTCATTTAATCCATTTGTATCAGTATGTAGTAATGAAGCCATTTGGTCTAAAAATGCTCCAGTACCACCTGCACAAGTTCCATTCATACGTTGCTCGATTGATTGGTCAAAGTATATAATTTTTGCGTCTTCTCCACCAAGTTCTATAACTACGTCTGTTTTTGGTATATATTTTTCAACGGCACGTTTACAAGAAACAACTTCTTGAATAAAGTCAACGCCTAAAAATTTTGCTGCTGACATTGCTCCAGAACCTGTAAGTGCTAGTGTGAACGTATTTAGAGGATATTTTATTAGTAAGTCTTCTAATACGTTGCATACTGTGTTTTTTGTGTCTGAAAAGTGCCTTTGGTAGTTTTTGTATATTGTGTTTTTGTTTTTATCCATAACGATAATTTTAACTGTTGTTGAACCAACGTCTAGTCCAACGTGTAATATTTCATTCATGACAAATTCTCCTTTTTTGTACATTTAATTAATACGTCTAACACCCTAATTGTATACGGAAAAGAGGATTTTGTCAAATGGTAAAAATTGTTAAAAATATAGGCAAATAGTTCTAAAAAGGACAAACAAATAATAATATTGATAATAAATAAATCGAAATAAGGAGGAACATATGAAAAGCAAAAAAATAATCACAATATTTTCAATATTATTAATAGCAATAATAATAGGGGGATTTTTTGCAATAAAATACGCAAAAGAACAAAAGGAAAAACAAACAGAACAACAAGAATATACACCACAAGAAGAAATATCAGAAGAACAAGCAAAACAAACAATAGTAAGCCTATACTTCATAAATAAAGAAACAAAAGAATTAGTACCAGAAGCAAGACTTGTAAATATAAAAGAAATAGTAAATTCACCATACGATACATTAGTAAATCTATTAATAGAAGGTCCAAAAAATGAAAAACAAGAAAGAATAATTCCTGAAAATACAAAACTATTAAAAACTTTTATGGAAGCAGATACTATAACATTAGATTTTTCATCTGAATTTTTAAATTATAATAAAGAAGATGAAAAAGCAAAAGAAAATTTAATAAATAGCATAGTAAATACTTTAACTCAATTAACAGAAGTAAATAAAGTAAAAATATTAATTGATGGAAACCCAAACGAGGAATTTAATGAAACATACAACATATAAAAAGAGATGTTTATTCATCTCTTTTTATATTCAAAAATTAATACTATCTGCACATTTTTATATATTTTATATGCAGATAATAAATAGTATCTGCATTATTTAAAAAATTTATACAAATGCATATATCTATAAAACTTATTTAAATTATTCAAAAAAAACTCAACATCATTTAACGATTTTATAGTATTATCCTTGCAACACTTAAAATCAAATTTTTTGGGAGGTGTTTTTTTATCACCTCTATTATCATTTCTATTATAAATTAAATTATTATCCATAAAAAACCCTTACTTTGCTTTTTCACAAAATTTATTATATAATATGTAAGAAAAAACAAAAAGGAAATAGAAATGGAAAAAATATTAAAAGAAAATGAAAGAATAGACGACTTAGAATATAAAGGATTAAAAATAATACAAAACACAGAAGGGTTTTGTTTTGGAATAGACAGTGTACTATTATCTGACTTTGCAAAAGAAATAAAAGGAGGAAGCAACGTTTTAGATTTAGGAACAGGCACAGGAATTATTCCAGTTTTATTATGTGGAAAAACAAAATTAAAAAAAATAATAGGAATAGAAATTCAAGAAGAAGTTGCAGAAATGGCAAGTAGAACAATTAAATTAAATAATTTAGAAAATAGATTTGAGATATTAAATGAAAATATTTTAAATTTGAAAAATATTTATCAGAACCAAACTTTTGACGCAATAGTTACAAATCCACCATATAAAAAAATAGATACAGGAATAAAAAACGAAAGTGAAAAGAAAATAATTTCGAGACACGAAACGACAGCAACCCTAGAAGATTTTATAAAAATAGCAAGAGATTTATTAAAAGATAAAGGTGCTTTTTATATGGTACATCGACCAGAAAGATTGGTAGATATTTTAAGTTTAATGAGACAATATAAAATAGAACCAAAAGTTTTAAAATTTGTATCTTCAAATTTTAATAAAGAACCAAATTTAATTTTAATTAAAGGAATAAAAAATGCAAAACCATTTTTAAAAATAGAAAAAAATTTAAATATTTATGATTTAAATGGAAATTATACAGATGAAATATTAAAAATATATAATAAAATATAAATAAAAAAATAAATATGAAAAAAATAGAAAAAAATAGAATAAATTAGAATAAAATTGAAAAAAATAGGAAAACGAAGATTTTGCAAACCAAGAAATGAAAAAAATTCAAAAAAATAGAATAAATTAGAATAAAATCGAAAAAATTAGAAAAAGGGAGATTTTAAATAATGGAAAATGAAAAAGGAAAATTATATATAGTAGCAACACCAATAGGAAATTTAGAAGACATTACACTAAGAGCAATAAAAATATTAAAAGAAGTGGATTTAATTGCGGCAGAAGATACAAGGCATACATTAAAATTATTAAATCATTTGGAAATATCAAAACCAATGATAAGCTACCATAGACACAACGAAGAAATAAGATGTGACAATTTAATAAAAGAATTAGAGCAGGGAAAAAATATAGCAATAGTATCAGATGCAGGAACCCCAGGGATTTGTGACCCAGGGGAAGAAATAATAAAAAAATGCATAGAAGAAAATATAACAATAGTTCCAATACCAGGAGCATGCGCAATGATAAATGCATTAATATGTTCAGGAATAAATACAAAAGAATTTAATTTTTTAGGATTTTTACCATTAAATAAAAAATTAAGAAAAGAAAAATTAGAAGAAATAAAAAAATCAAATAAAACAATAATTATATATGAAGCACCACATAAACTAAAAACAACATTAAATGATTTAAAAGAAATTCTAGAAAAAAGAAAAATCGTTTTAGCAAGAGAACTTACAAAAATACATGAAGAATTTATTAGGGAAGATATAGAAAAATTAATAGAAAAATCAGAAGAATTAAAAGGAGAAATGGTAATAATTATTGAAGGCAGTACGCAAAAGGAAGAAAATGAATTAAATAATTTAAGTTTAGAAGAACATTTTGAATTTTATAAAAATCAAGGATTTGATAAAAAAGAAATAATTAAAAAAATTGCAAAAGATAGAAATGTAAATAAAAATGAAATTTATAAAAAATTTATTTAATGAAAATTAATAGCAAGCAAAAAGGAATGAATTCTAGACACAGAGTTCATTCCTAAATTATTTAATACCTAGTTAAAAATATTCGTTTTTTATTTAATACAAAATAAAATTTGTTTTATTTATTTTGGTTTAAATTGCCAATTTTGTCTGAACAAGATTCGCAAATTAATTTATCATTATATGTTAGTAAATTTTTTGTGTTACCACAAAAGATACAGTTAGATTCAAATTTCTTTAGGACGATTGCAGAACCATCCACATAAATTTCTATTGGATCTTTTTCTGCGATTTTAAATTGATTTCTTATTTCAATAGGAATAACAACACGTCCCAATTCATCCATTCTTCTTACAATCCCTGTTGATTTCATTGATATTACCTCCTATAAGTTAATATTTGTCACTATGTATACATAGAATATAACACAAAAAAACCGTACGGTCAATTAAAAAGTACTAAAAAAAGTAATTTTTGAATAAAATTATTCAGGTGATAAAGTGTGTTAAATATAGTTTGGCCAATTTTTATAATAATATCATTTACTTTTGCAATATTTTCTGGAAATTTAGAACAATTAAATACATCAATATTTGAAAGCACATCTGACGCAATAAATTTGGCAATTAGTTTATTAGGAACAATATGTCTTTGGAACGGAATAATGCAAATAGCAAGTGAAACAAGTGTAATAGAAAAATTAACAAAAATATTAAATCCTGTTGTAAATTTTTTATTTCCTAAACTAAAAAATAATACAAAAATAAAAAAAGAAATATCAATGAATATGATTGCAAACATATTAGGATTAGGAAATGCCGCAACTCCGTTAGGGCTAAAAGCAATGCAATCAATGCAAGAAGAAAATAGTACAAAAGATACATTAACAGACCCAATGATGATGTTTATAGTACTAAATACAGCATCAATTCAGCTTATACCAACAACAGTAATAGCAATAAGAAACTCATTAGGATCAGAAAATCCAACATCAATAGTATTTCCCGTTTGGATAGCAACAATTGCCGCAGCAATTGCAGGAATAACAGTAACTAAAATAATAATAAAAAGTACAAAAAATAATAATAAATAATATATGTGAAAAAGGAAAAGTCTAAATAACATCCAGAGAAATGGAAGTTTACTCATTCTAATTTATACCTTTAAGGAAGGAATAAGAATAAAAATGAAAATTATAAACTTTGCATCTAATCTAGCAATGCCAATGATTATTCTGCTAATAGTAGCATATGGGCTAAAAGAAAAAAATAAAGTTTTCGACACATTTCTAGTTGGAGCAAAAGAAGGAATAGAAACAACATTCAAAATATTCCCAACACTAATTGGACTATTTGTAGCAATAGGAGCATTAAGGTCATCAGGAATATTAGAATATATAACCCACATTGCAAGTCCAATACTAAACCTAATAAACTTTCCAGGAGAATTAATGCCACTTGCATTACTAAGACCAGTATCTGGTAGCGGATCTATGGCAATAGCAACAGACATAATGAAAAACTGTGGAGTAGACACTATGCTTGGAATAATGGCATCAACAATTATGGGGTCAACAGAAACAACATTATATACAATTGCCATATATACCAGTTGCATAAAAGTAAAGAAAACAAGGGGAATTTTAATAGCAGCATTAACAGCAGACATTGTTGGAATGCTTGTAAGCGTAATAGTTTGCAGATTATTGCCATAAGGGACGGACCTTTTTGGCAATTTTTTGCCAAAAAGGTCCGTCCCTGTTGGCAATCTTTTGTCACTGGGGATATTCCTTTGTCGAATTTTGTCGAAAAGTTTTTCTTGACAAATTATAAAATGCAATTTATAATGAAATAAATTATTTCAGAAAAGGACAGGTTAAGAATGACAAAAATAATTTTATTTATTTCAATATTTTTAATAATAAGAAAATTAATAATAAAAAAATTATCCAAAGAAATTTTAAAAATAAAAAATAAATGATTTATTAAAATTGCATAAATCATTTAAAATATAATATTCAATTTAAGTTTTTAATTTTGTAGAGATAAAAATATTTTTTAAAATCTTTAAAACTAGATGCCCCTATTTTAAAAGTTTTAGTAATCTCTACAAAACCAAATATAAATTTATCTATGATATGTTTCCCCATTAGATATTTTGAAAGCTCTAAAAATTTGCTCTAATAAAAATACTCTAATTAATTGATGCGGAAAAGTCATTTTAGAAAAACAAATTTTTAAATTGCAGTTATGTAATAAATTTTCAGTTAAACCCAAAGAACCGCCAATGATAAAAGTTAAATTGCTATTTTCCATTGATATACTATCTATTTTGCTAGAAAATTCTTCAGAAGAAAATTGAGTTCCTTTTAAGTCTAAGGCAACAACAAAGCTATCCTTTTTTATATGACTTAAAATTTTAGTACATTCTTTTTCTTTAATTTCATTTTCTAAACTAGAATTCAATTTATCAGGAATTTTTTCATCAGGTAATTCTGTAATTGTTAATTTGCAATATCTAGAAAGTCTTTTAGAATACTCATCAATAGCATCTTTTAGATATTTTTCTTTGATTTTTCCTACACATACAATATTAATATTTAACATTTTTTACTCCTTAATAGTTAAAAGAGATGTGTTCCAAAATGGACAAAATGTCCAAAAGGAAACGTCCCCAAATGTCCCAATGTTCTTAAAGTTTAATTATTTTGCTATGTACATCTCTTGATGCGACACTAAGTGATAAACTATTTTCATCATAATTGTTAGAAATTAATTCATCTAAAACAGTTTGATAAGCTAATTCTGGGAAATTGCTTTCTTTACTTAAATGACCAAGCATAGCTGTTTTTAAGCCAGATTTCAAAAGATGGGAAATTGTTTTCCCAGCCATTTCGTTTGGTAGATGTCCGAAGTTTCCAGCAATTCTAGATTTTAAGTGAAATGGATAACGTGAACATCTAAGCACTTCAGGGTCATAGTTAGATTCTAACATTACAAATAAGCTTTCTTCTAAGTTTCTTAGTATATCGTTTGTCATATGTCCAATATCTGTTGCGATGCTTAATTTCTTTTTATCGCTACAAATATTAAATCCGCAAGGATTTGCGGCGTCGTGTGGAATTGAAAAAGGATTAATTAATAAATCACCAATTTCAAATTTTTCACTTACTTTAAAAAGTTTTATGTTGTTTTCTGATATTTTATCTTTTTGTTTTGGCATAGCGTCTAAGGTTTCTTGATTAACGAATACAGGTAAATCAAATTTTTTTGAAAGTGTTCCAAGTGATTGTACATGGTCAATATGTTCATGTGTTACAAGTATTCCGGCTAATTCACTAGGGTTAACGTTAATATCAGTTAATGCAGATTCAATTTTTTTACAACTGACACCTGCATCAACTAACAATTTTGTATTATCTGTTTCTACAAAGAGACTATTTCCACTGCTACCACTGTAAAGACTACAAAAGTTTAACATGGTTATTTCTTCTTTCTTTGGTTTTAATATTATTCTGTTACTCTTTCGATTTTTGCTCCAAGTTTTCTGAATTTTTCTTCTATGTTCTCATAGCCTCTGTCTATGTGTTCTAGATTATAAATTTCAGTTGAGCCATTAGCTACTGTTCCTGCAATTACTAATGCAGCACCTGCTCTTAAATCTGTTGAATAAACTGGTGCACCAGATAGTTTTTTAACACCTTCGAAAAAGGCGGTTTTTCCTTGAGCTGTTATTTTAGCACCCATTTTGTTCAATTCGTCTGTATATTGAAATCTTGATTCCCATATACTTTCGTTTATTATGCTAGCACCGTCAGCAATAGATAAAACAACTCCCATTTGTGGTTGTAAGTCTGTTGGAAATCCAGGGTAAGGAAGAGTTTTTATATTTGCTTTTTGTGGTCTTTGGTTACACCATACTCTAATGCTATCTCCGTGATTTTCTACTTTTCCACCAACTTCAATTATTTTAGCTGTTATTGATTCCAAGTGCTTTGTTATACAATTTTTTAAAGTGATGTCTCCTCTTGTTGCAACTGCTGCTAACATAAAAGTACCAGCTTCAATTTGGTCAGGAACGACAGAATATGTAGCATTTCCGCTAAGTTTTTCAACACCATTTATTTTAATCATATCTGTTCCAGCACCTCTTATATCTGCACCCATAGTGTTTAAGAAGTTTGCAACGTCAACAATGTGTGGCTCTTTAGCGGCATTGTCTATTGTAGTAGTTCCTTTTGCTAAAACTGCTGAAAGCATAACATTAATTGTAGCACCAACAGAAACAATATCCATATATATAGAATTTCCTGTTAGCTTTTTAGCTTTTGCAGAGATTGTACCTTTTTCAACAGTTACAGTTGCTCCTAATCTTTCAAATCCTTTTATATGTTGGTCAATAGGTCTTGCACCTAATTTGCATCCACCAGGCATACCAACTTCAATTTCGCCTTTTCTACTTAACATTGCACCAATTAGATAGTAAGAAGCTCTGAATTTGCTTGTTAAATCTAATGGAGCTTTTGTTGTATTTATATTAGTAGTATCTATTGTAATACTATTTTTATTATTCCAAGTTATTTTTGCACCTAATTTTTCTAAGATCTCGCAAGATATTTTTATATCACTTATATTAGGTAAGTTTTCAATGGTACAAACGCCATCTATTAATAAAGTTGCGGGTAAAATTGCTACTGCTGCGTTTTTTGCTCCACTTATTGTTACTTCTCCTTTTAAAGGAGTAGGTCCTTTTACTACTAGTTTTTCCAATTATATTACCTCCAGTACTATAGTCATCTCACTCAATATAACATAAAGTTAAAATGTTTGCAACTATTTTTTTGCAGTAATTATACCATTTCCGGTAAAAAATTCTAATAACTTAAATTTAAATTGAATTTTTGGGTCTGAGTTTTCAGAAACTAAAGCAAATTCTTCTTCTGATAAGTTGTTTTCAAGCATTTCTTTTGACTCATCTGGAACTACACCTGAGCTGATATCAACAAAACACAAAGGTGGAAACATTACACACCACCAATTTCTTCCCTTAGCTTCTCCAATTTCTACCCTTAAAGCATCATAAAACCCAGCAGGTAAAGAAATATCGCCATATTCTTTTGTAGGAAATTCAAAATTACCAATATTCATATTTACATCATAAGAATAACCTTCAGCTCTAATAGTATCTAAAGCAATTTGCTTAAAATTATCTTGATATTCGTAAACTTTTGAAATTGCTTCTTGTTTAGTTGTACAATTTGCACAAATTTCGTTCATATATTTAAGTAAATTGTCACGAACTTTATATTTTAATGTTTGGTCTTCGTCACTATCACTGTTGGCTAAAACGTGTAATCTAAAAACGCTATTTGCAATATCAGTTGATACATTTTCCGCATAAGAAAAGGCACAAATACTTGTATATATAAATAGTAAGAAACTTAAAATTATAAACATTCTTACTTTGGAATTTTTAAATAAATTTAATATTTTTTTCATAAGTTACCTCCTAAAAACTTTTTTTCTAAAATATTCTTTAACTTAATTATTACCAATTTAGAGAATATTTATACAAAAATAGAAATGTTTGCGAAAAATGTCGATAAATTTTTTTGAAATATAATTGACATATTTGAAATAAAATGGTAAAATTTACCAGTAAGCCGAAGAGCGGAATTCTTCATTTCCGTATAGCTTATATATTAAAAAAGGGAGAAATTTCAAATGAATAAAGAACAAGAAACTAAAGAAAAAATATGTGCATTCTATGCAAGCGATTATCATTTTGAAATGATAAGTTTACCATATATAAATAAGCAAATAGAGGAAAATAAACAAGTAATAGTTTTAACAGAAAATAATTTAGAAGAAACAATAAATACAGTAATTTCAAAAATAAATTTAAAAGAAGAGAAAAAAGCAAAAATATTAGATATTAATTGGAAAAATGACGATTTAAGTAAAATAAAAAACGTAAAAAAAGCAGTGGAAGATAAAAAAGAAACAACAATATTTATAAAAGGAAAAGAAAATTATATAAAAAACATAAACGAAAATATAGAAAAATGGACAAAAGAAAATGAAAAAGTAAAATTAATTGATTGTTATGATTTAGAGGAAATTTCTGATAATTTGGACGAAATTATGGACAATTATAATGTTGTTTTAGGTACAACAGGAGAAAAACAAATACAAAAAATATAATTAAAAGGTTGATATTTTTGAATAAATAGTATATAAATAAGGTAAAACTAAAAAAGTAGCATTATAAAGAAGAAAAGGAGACTTTAAAAATGGAATTAGAAGAAATAAAAGCTATTTTGAAAAAATATGGACAAGAACACCTTTTAAATCACTATGAAAATTTAGATGATGCCCACAAAAAAGAATTATTAAAAGAAATAAAAAATATAGACTTTGAATTAATGCACAGTTTATACCAAAAAACAGAAAAAGCAGAAGAAAAAAATCAAAAAGATGAAATAACACCAATCGAATACCTAGACAAATATAAACTAAATGATCAATACAAATATTATGAAGCAATCGGAAAAAAAGAAATAAAAGCAGGAAAATTAGCGGTAGTGACAATGGCAGGAGGCCAAGGCACAAGATTAGGTCATGACGGGCCAAAAGGAACATATGATATCGGATTAGACTCACACAAATCATTATTTGAATTATTATGTGACGGAATTAAAGCAGAAGCAAAGAAATATGATGTAACAATACCATGGTTCATAATGACAAGCAGACAAAATAATGAAGAAACAGTAGAATTTTTCAAAAAGAACAAATTCTTTGGATATCAAAAAGACAGAAATATATTTTTCTTTAATCAAGGTGAACTTCCAATGATGGACACAGAGGGAAAAATACTAATAGGAGAAGACGGACTAATAAAACTTGCGGCAGACGGTCATGGTGGAACATACGAGGCTTTAGTAAAAAATGGTATGATTGACAAAATGAAAGAAATGGGTATAGAGTGGGTATTTATAGCAGGTGTAGATAATTGTTTAATAAAAATGGTAGACCCAGTACTTATGGGAATAGCAGAAGATAAAAAGGTAACAGTAGCTTGTAAATCAATAGTAAAAGCAAATCCAAAAGAAAAGGTTGGAGTATTTTGCAAGAAAAACGGAAAACCAAATGTAATAGAATATACAGAAATAACAGATGAAATGGCAAATGCAACAGACGAAAATGGGGAATTATTATATGGAGAATCTCATATATTAAGTAATCTATTTAATATAACAGCAATAGAAAGAATGGGAGCAAATCCATTACCATATCATTTAGCATATAAAAAAGCAACATATATGGACAAAGACGGAAATATAGTTGTGCCAGACTCACCAAATGCGTATAAATTTGAAGCATTTTTATTTGACGCATTCGGAGAAGTTGACGAAATGGCAGTTCTAAGAGTAAAAAGAGAAGAAGAATTTGCGCCTGTAAAAAATGCAGATTCTGCAGGAGTAGACTGCCCTAGAACAGCAAGAAAATTATATCAAGAATTTTATCACTTATACTAATATAATAAAAGTTTGTTAATATATTTTAATATTATAAAATAAAAAATGGAGCAAAAAGAGAATGTCTCAAATGCCCCAAAGAGAAATGAGGTATATATATGGAATATTTAAAAGAGTACAAAAAATGGTGTGAAAGTTCAGAATTTGACGAAGAAACAAGAAAAGAATTGTTAGAAATAAAAGACGATGAAAAAGAAATAGAAGACAGATTTTATAAAGAATTAGAATTTGGAACAGCAGGATTACGTGGAGTAATTGGAGCTGGAACAAACCGTATGAACAAATACACAGTAGGAAAAGCAACACAAGGATTAGCAAACTATATATTAGAACAAGGAACACAAGACCAAGGAGTAGCAATTAGTTATGACTCTAGAAGAATGTCAAAAGAATTCAGTGAGCAAACAGCATTAATACTAAATGCAAATGGAATAAAGACATATGTATTTGAAAGCCTAAGACCAGTGCCAGAATTATCATTTGCAGTAAGAGAGTTAGGCTGTACAGCAGGAGTTATGATAACAGCAAGTCATAATCCACCAAAATACAATGGATATAAAGCGTACTGGAATGACGGTGCACAAATAATAGCTCCAAGAGACAAAGAAATAATTGAAAAAGTAAAAACCATAACAAGCTATAATGAAATAAAAGAAATGACAAGAAAAGAAGCGGAAGAAAAAGGTTTATTTAATGTTATAAAAACAGATATGGACGATAAATACTTAGAAATATTAAAAAGCAAAGTATTAAATCCAGAAATAGTAAGAAAACAAGGAAAAGACTTAAAAGTTGTATATACACCATTACACGGAACAGGAAACACAATAGCAGAAAGACTTCTAAAAGAAATAGGATTAGCAAATGTATATGTAGTGCCAGAACAAAAAGAACCAGACGGAAACTTTCCAACAGTTGACTATCCAAATCCAGAAGACCCAAAAGCATTCAAACTAGCATTAGAACTAGCAAAAAAAGTAGATGCAGACGTAGTACTTGCAACAGACCCAGACGCAGACCGTTTAGGAATATTTGCAAAAGACACAAAAACTGGGGAATATATGGAATACTCAGGAAATATGTCAGCATTACTAATTGCAGAATATAGAATATCACAAATGAAAGAAAAAGGAATATTACCAAAAGACGGAATGCTTATAACAACAATAGTATCATCAGAATTAGCAAAAGCAATCAGCAAATACTATGAACTTGACTGCAAAGAAGTACTAACAGGATTCAAAAACATAGGAGCAGTTATGAGAAAAGCAGAAGAAACAAAAAGCAACACATATGTATTTGGATATGAAGAAAGTTATGGTTGCCTAATAGGAGATTACGCAAGAGACAAAGACGGAATTGCAGCAGTAATGGCACTTTGCGAAGCAGCATGTTACTATAAAGAACAAGGAAAAACACTATGGGACGCAATGCAAGACATATACAAAAAATATGGATACTATAAAGAAACACAAGTATCAATAGTATTAGAAGGTGCAGACGGAGCAAAGAAAATTCAAGAAATGATGACAAATATGAGAAACAATTTAGTAGAAGAAATAGGGGACTACAAAGTATTGACATTTAAAGATATAAAAGAAGACATTGTAAAAGATATGCAAACAGGAGAAATTACAAAAACAGGATTACCAACATCAAATGTGTTATACTATGCACTAGAAGATGATGCTTGGTGCTGTGTAAGACCTTCTGGAACAGAACCAAAAATCAAATTGTATATGGGTGTTAAAGGAACATCAAATGAAGATGCAACAGAAAAATTAGAAAAATTAAAACAAGCAATGGTAGCCATTGTGAAATAGAAAAATTGCCAAAAGGGACGGACCTTTTTGGCAATTTTTTTATTTCTCCCAGCCAGGAATATTGCGTTGGATAGCTCCAAATAAATTAGCACGTATCATAGGGATATCTTTTTGCCACAAAAATATTTGTTGTTTCATGCTTTCTCTCTTAGAAGTACCATCCATAGGACAAGCCTTAGGCATGACAGGAAGGTTGTGTCTTTTAATAAATCCCCTGGTATCTTTTTCAGTTGTATATATAAATGGACGAATTAAAGTAATTTTACTTCTATCCATATAACTAACAGGTGCAAAAGTATTTATGCTTCCAGTGTATAATAAATTCAACAAAAAAGTTTCTAATACATCATCTTGATTATGACCTAATGCAATTTTGTTGCAACCTTCTCTAATTGCCACAGAATTGATAATTCCCCTACGTAAGTTTGCACATAAAGAACATGGATTTTTTTCTTTTCTTATGTCAAAAACGATTTCTTGTGTATGACTTTGTTCTATAAACAATGGAATGCCTAAGTCATCACAGATTTCTTGTAAAAGTTTTGTATCAAAAAATTCAAATCCAGGGTCTATGCTTATTGCTATAATTTCGAATTTTTTAGGGTAAAATCTTTGTAATGCTTTAAATCCATGTAACATAGTGATAGAGTCTTTTCCTCCTGATAGGCATACTGCAATTTTGTCTCCTTCTTCTATCATTTTGTATTCTTCTATTGCTTTTCTCATATGACTTAGTATTTTTTGCATTTTTATTTGTTCCTTTCTTTGTTTGAGTTTAAATTTCTATATCTTATTATAACAGATGTGTCAAGTGTAGAGCACAAAAAAAGACTAATAACAATGAATTTGTTACTAGTCATAAGTTAGCTATTATACAGCATGTTTTAAAATCGATTTTTTTTGTAAAGGTACAACTCCTAGATAAACTATTAATAGCCCAATTTCTAAAACTATAAGATATGTAGTAAGTTCAGCTTTTGCTTCGTTAAGAGCTTTTTCTTTTTCTGCTTCGTATTGTGCTTTTTGGTTTTTACTATATAGAGAGTTTGCAAAGTGGTCATGTATTTGTAATTCTGCACTTGAACTAATAGCTTCGTCGAACTTTTTATTTGCATCATAAAAATTAAAAAATCCACTAACAATACAAACAATTACTGTGAAAATTAAAAGATTTCTAATTACTGTTGATACATCATTTCTGTCAATTGCTCTTTTTTTAAATGTGGTAGAAATACTACATCTCCATATACAAAATACAGCTAATCCTTGAAGGATAATTGCTATAAATGCTATTAGAAGTTTTGATGCTGATGGTAGTGCAAGTACTATAAATGAATATACTATATTATAAAGTATACCAAATAATATTCCATAAAGAAAAAATCCTCCAATTAATTCTCCAGTTATTTTTCTAACTGTTGCTATTTCTTTGTTTTCCATATTATTTTCCCCTCCTTTTTGATAAGAGTATCATACTAAACTATAAATCTTATGTCAATAGTTGATATGTTACAGAGTTGACAAAACTCCAAAAATAGAGTAATATATTTTTGGAGAAAGGCAATACATGCTCATAGCTCAGCAGGATAGAGCAGTCGCCTCCTAAGCGACCGATGGGGGTTCGAGTCCCTCTGGGCATACCATAAGGAAGGTGAAAAAAGGCTAGAGCCGCTAACTCTAGTCTTTTGCTTTTTCAAGAAAGGGATAAAACGTGGAAGAAAAATACATGAAAGAAGCTCTAAAAGAAGCAAAAAAAGCATATGACAAATTAGAAGTACCAGTAGGAGCAGTTATAGTAAAAGAAGGAAAAATAATAGCAAGAGCACACAACCTAAAAGAAACCAAATATGACACAACAAAACACGCAGAAATACTAGCAATACAAAAAGCAAGTAAAAAACTAAACAACTGGCGATTAATAGACTGCGATATGTATGTAACACTAGAACCATGTTCAATGTGTGCAGGAGCGATAATAAATTCAAGAATAAGAAAAGTATATATAGGAGCATTGGACGAAAAAACAGGAGCAGCAGGTTCTGTTTTAAACCTATTTGAAGATTATACTTTCAATCACAAAGTAGAAATAGAAAAAGGAATTATGCAAGAAGAATGTGAAACAATGCTTAAAAATTTTTTTAAAATGTTAAGAAAAATAAAGAAAAAATAATTCAAGGAGAAAATAAATGAAAGAAAAAATAAAACATATTGTAGGAAAAAAATCATTTCATACTTGTGTAATAATTATAATAGTAGCAACCATGCTATTTTTCTTGGGAATAACAGTACTAAAATACAGCGTAGAAGGCGAAACAAATATGCCATTCAACCTAAGCAAAATAATACTAATAAATTCAGCAGAAGGAACAGAAAAAGAAGCAGGAGAGAACAAATGGGCATTCAACATAAACCAAAATGCTGACATATACTTATATATAGAAAAAAATAAAAACTATAAAGAACAAGAAGCAATAAAAAGTATTTTAATTGATAACATCAAGATTGAAAAACAAGAAGAAAGCGGAACAATAAGTTTTTACAGACCAAATACAAACGAAAAAGGAACAACATTCAGCAACAGTGAAGAAAATTTAGTGGAAAACATAGAATATGAAGGAGCAATGGAGACAGATTTCAAAAATCTAAAAATAGGAAATCAAGGTGGAGTAATAATTTTCAGATGTGCTAATAATAATATAGCCGAATATGCTTCAAATGAAGAAGTTATTGACCATAGCCAGTTATTAAAAAATGCTCAAAAAACAGAAGAAAGCATGAAAGCAAAAATCACTTTTGATTTAAATATAAAAATACAATCAGGGAAAGAATATAAAGCATCAGTTGCAGTGGATATGCCAGTTGAAGGGATTATAGAAAATGGCAAATCAGCCATAGAAATTACAGATTTAAAAGACGTAATTTTTAAGAGAATTAAAAATATCTAAAAATTATATTTTTTACTTGATTAAATATAAAATTCATTATATAATACAAATGGTAAGTGCTTAATCTTTGTATGGAGAGTATACCAATAAAGACCTATGAATCTTGTCAGGTCCGGAAGGAAGCAGCAATAAGTAGTCTATCTTTATGTGGGATGCTTTCCATAGAGAGATTAAAGCATCTACCATTTTTTATAGTATAGGGATGTGATAAAATGGGGTACACAGCACTTTACAGAAAATTTAGACCACTAACATTTGAAGAAATAGTTGGGCAAGAACACATAACAAAAACACTAAGAAATCAAATAATAGCAGGAAGAGTAGGGCACGCATATTTACTAAACGGTGGAAGGGGAACCGGAAAGACATCAGCAGCAAAAGTGTTAGCAAGAGCAATAAACTGTTTAAATCCAAAAGATGGAGAACCATGTAATGAATGCGAAATCTGTAAAGGAGCAATAAATGGTTCACTTACAGATATAGTTGAAATGGACGCAGCTTCAAACAATAGTGTAGAAGATATTAGAGCTATTCGCGAAGAAGTAAACTTTTTGCCAACAAAAGCAAAATACAGAGTATATATCATAGACGAAGTTCATATGCTATCAACAGGAGCATTTAACGCGTTACTAAAAACACTAGAAGAGCCACCAGAACACGTTAAATTTATTTTAGCAACAACAGAACCACAGAAATTACCTGCAACAATTTTATCAAGATGTCAAAGGTTTGATTTTAAAAGATTATCAAATGCAAGTATAATAAAAAGGCTAGAAATTGTCTGCCAAAGAAGCGATATAGAAATCACAAAAGAAGCGATGAATATAATAGCAACACTAGCAGACGGAGCAATGAGAGACGCATTATCAATTTTAGAAAGATGTGTACAAGACGGAGAAAATAAAATTGACGAAGATAAAATAAAAGACTTAGTAGGAATTCCAAAAATAACATATATACACAATATAACAGAAGCAATTATAGACTACGATATAGACAAAGTATTGGAAAACTTAGATATAGTGCTAAACGAAGGAAAAGACATAGTAAATTTATTATGGGAAATGATAAAATACACAAAAGACATTTTAGTGTATAAAACATCAAAAAAACTTGATTTATATAGCCAAGACGAACTAAAACAAATAGAAGAAATTGCACAAAAAGCGTCAAAAGAAAAACTAATAGATATAATATACAAATTATCAAATTTAGAAAATGACATCAAGTTTTCAACACAAAAAACAATTATATTCCAGGCAGGAATAATAAAAATGTGTAATAAACAAGCAGAAACAGAAGATAATTTATCAGAAAGAATAGATAAAATAGAAAAATATTTGAAGAGTGGAAATCTTGCAGTAGGTGCAGGTGTGGCAGTACAAACAAGTGCGGTGCCACAAGCCCCAAGAGTTACACAACAACCACCACGAAACAATACAGGCAATAATGTTGTTGCAAGAGCAGCAAAGGCGCAAACACCTAAGAATTTTTCAAATAAATCAGAAGAGTACTGGCCACAAATTATAACAGATTTAAAGCAAAGTGGAAAAATAGTATTATATACTAATCTGCTTGGTACAAAAGCAAAGGAAATTAATGATATGACAGTTGGAATTGAATTTCCAAATGGAATGACTTCTTTTGGAAAGACAGTGCTAGAAAAACAAGAAAACATAAGGGAAATATCAAATTTAGTTTCAATTGCATGCGGAAAAGAAATGCAAATAAAATATATAGAAAAAAATAATCTGGTACATCAAATTTCACAAGAAGAAACATTGCAAAACTTAGCAAATCAATCTGATATACCATTTAATATTATATAATTAGTAAATTGCCTAAATGTGCGATTTGAATTATGCAAAAATACAATTTAATTTATAAAGGAGGAAAATAAAATGGCAAAAAGAGGTGGATTCCCAGGAGGTATGGGAGGATTTGGCGGAATGAATATAAACAGCTTAATGAAAGAAGCAAAAAAAATGCAAGCAGAAATGGAAAAATCACAAACAGAATTAGCAAGCAAAGAATTTGAAGCATCAGCAGGTGGCGGAGCAATAAGTGTAAAAGTTTCTGGAGAAAAAATGATAAAGGAAATAAAAATAAAACCAGAAGTAGTAGACCCAGAAGATGTAGAAATGTTAGAAGATTTAATGCTAACATGTGTAAATGAAGCATTAAGAAAAGTAGACTCTGCACAAGCAGATTCACTTGGAAAATTCAACATACCAGGACTTATGTAATAAATAGCTAGTTAGTTGCGGAGGAAGTAGAAATGTCATTATATTCACCATCAATAGAAAAATTAATAGAAAGCTTTGAAAGACTACCAAGCATAGGACACAAAACAGCAGCAAGACTAGCATTTCATATGCTAAATGCATCAGAAGAAGAAACAAACGAATTTATTTCTTCAATAGTAAATGCAAAAAAGAACCTAAAATATTGTAGCAAATGCTATAATATCTCAGACACAGACCCATGTATTATCTGCGGAAACCCTAAAAGAGACCAAAGCATAATATGTGTAGTAGAAGATGTAAGAGATGTTATCGCAATGGAAAAAACACACGAATTTAAAGGTGTATATCACGTATTGCATGGTTCAATATCTCCGATGAATGGAGTAGGACCAGACGATATAAAAATAAAAGAATTGCTTTCAAGACTAATGGACCAAGAAAATCCAGTAAAAGAAGTAATACTTGCAACAAACCCTAGGGTTGAAGGCGAAGCAACAGCTATGTATTTGTCTAAATTGATAAAACCATTGGGAGTATCTGTAACTAGAATAGCTCATGGAATTCCTGTTGGTGGGGATTTAGAGTATACAGATGAAATTACTTTGACTAAAGCATTAGAAGGAAGAAGAGAAATTTAAAAAACATGCCAAAGAGGACGGACCTTTTTGGCGAATTTTTTTATTTGTGGATTTTTTGGGACAGGTCAAAAAAATTTCGCTCGCAGACTTTTTTGACCTGTCCCAAAAAGTTTTATTTCAATAAAGTTTTGCAAATTTCATAAGTTGAATTAGGTCTAGCTAAAAGAGCGGTATTTTCTTTCATAGACGCAAGTTTTCCACTATCATTTAACAAATTGTGGATAACAGTTTTGCTATTATCGGATTTTTTAATCCAAATTGCAATTCCTTTACTTTCCAAAAATTCAGCATTTTCTTCTTCTTGACCAGGAATTGGATTAATAACAACCATAGGCAAGTGAGATGCTAAACTTTCAGATGTTGTAAGACCGCCAGGTTTAGTTACTACCAAGTCTGCTATGCTCATTAATTCAGGTACTTCGTTTGTATATTCTAGAATTTTAACAGAATTTTGTTTTCCGTTTTCGTTTACTATTTCCTGAAATCTTTCTTTCATTTTAGGATTTCTACCTGCAATTGCAACAATTTGAATATTGGCATTTTCTTGTACAAAGTTTTCGAAAATTTGTGCTGTTCTAGTTTTCCCTAAGCCAAATTCACCACCGCCAAAAAATAAAACTGTTTTTTTATTCTCAGATAATTCGTACCTTTCTAATATTTCTTTTCTATCATAATGTTTCAAAAACCTATCTGATATAGGTATTCCTGTTGCAAAGATTTTATTTTCACCAACGCCTTTACTAATCAAATAATCTTTCATTTTATTATGTGCAACAAAAAAATAATCAGTAAAATCATGTCCTACAAGCCACTGGTCGTGTGGAGCAAAGTCTGTCATTATTGTTGCAATTTTGCTTGTTATTTTGCCTTTTCTTTTCAAATAACTGCACATTTGACTACCAAAGGGATGTGTAGATATTATTAAATCTGCTTGTTTTTCTCGTAATAATTTTAACAACTTGATTGCCATAATTTTATTAGACCTAGATGATATATGTGCTAAAGGGCCTTTTTGTGAGTCAGAATAAATTCTTCCCCAAGCCCAAGGCATTTTTTTTGCCATTTCTCTATAAGCTGCTGTTGTAACTTTTTCGATAGTTTTATTTACATATTTCATACAATCAATTAGTTCAACATCTATATCTTTATAATTTTCTATAATGCAGTTTTGAATTGACTTCGCGGCATTTAAATGTCCACCGCCATAAGAAGCATAAAAAACTAAAACTTTCATATTAAATAAATTCCTTTCAATTAGAGATAAAATTAAGCTAAGCAAAATTTAAAATCTCTTTTTATAATTTCAAGCCTATTCTAACATATTATTAAAAAAAATTCAAAAAATGGAATATTTTTTTATAAAATAATACAAAATAAATAAAAAAAGAAAAAGGTGATAGTTTGAAAAATTTATTAAAAATATTATTTTTATTTACAATTTTAATTATAACAACAACAACTATAATAATTTTATGCAACACAGAAAGTAGTAATAACTCAAGTTATGCAGCAAGTGCTAAAACATCAGATATACAATTAATGGCAAGAGCAATAAACGGAGAAGCTAGAGGAGAGCCATATGAAGGGCAAGTGGCAGTTGGAGCTGTTATATTAAATAGGGTAAAAGATTCAAGATTTCCAAATTCAATTTCAGGAGTTATATATCAATCAGGAGCATTCACAGCAGTAGCTGATGGACAAATAAATCAGCCAATAGCAGAGGGATCAACAGTTTATAAAGCAGCGCAAGATGCCCAAAATGGTTGGGACCCAACAGGTGGATGCGTATACTATTTCAACCCTGCAACTGCAACTAATAAATGGATTTGGTCAAGGCCACTTGTAAAAACAATAGGAAAACACAGATTTTGTAAATAAATTTGAGGGTTTATAGGTGAAACCGATTTAAAAACCTAAATATATAAATAAGGAAACTAAAAATATGAATAAATTAATTGATTGGAAGAATAGATTAAAAAAAGGGCATATGCTAAGTGTAATATGTGTGTTACTAATAATAGTAGCAGCCTTAGGATTTATGTTATATCAAAAACAAAGAGAATATAGACAAGCATCAGAAAATAGTTACAATAGGTCATTTTATGAATTAGTAGACTATATTGAAGATGTAGAAACATACTTAGCAAAAGCGATGATATCATCAACACCAGAGCACGGAGCAGAAACATTAACACACTTATGGAGAGAAGCAAACTTAGCACAAAGCTATTTAAGTATGCTACCAATTGAAAGTCAAGAGCTAGAAAATACTGAAAAGTTCTTAAACCAAGTAAGTGATTATAGTTATAGTTTATCAAGAAAAAACATTTATAACGAAGAACTAACAGAAGAAGACTTCAAAAATCTAAAAGAACTACACACATACAGTGTAGAACTAGAAAATACACTAAATCAATTATCGGAAGACCTAAACTCAGGAAGATTTGAATGGGGAGAATTAACAAAAAAAGGAACAATAGCATTTGCACAACAAGTAGATAATATATCAAAAGAAAGCTTTTCTAACTTAGAAGAAAACTTCCACGAATATTCAGGATTAATATATGACGGTGCATTCTCAGAACACTTAACAGGTCAAGAGAAAAAAGGACTTACAGGAGAAGACATTGATGAAAATCAAGCGAGACAAAAAGCAGAGGAATTTGTAGGAAAAGACAACATAAAAGAAACATCAAACTTAGGATTTTCAGAAAATGCAACAATTCCTGTATACGATTTTTCAATTACAAATAAAAATGGCGAAACAATGAATATATCAATATCAAAAAAAGGTGGGCATATAGTATCTATGAACACGAACAGAGAAGTAAGTGCCGAAACAATTTCACAAGAAGAAGCGGATAAAAAAGCAAAAGAATTTTTAGAAAGCAAAGGCTTTCCTTCAATGAAAGAAACGTATTACCTAAAACAAGAGGGAGTAGTTACAATAAATTACGCATATTCACAAAATGACGTAATAATGTATCCAGATTTAATAAAAGTAAAAGTAGCACTAGATAATGGGGAAGTTCTAGGAATGGAAACAACAGGATATCTAAATAATCACACGCAAAGAGATACGAGCAAAGTGAAAATATCAGCAGAAAAAGCCAAATCTACTTTAAATAAAAACTTGGAGATAATGAGTGAAGGCTTGGCTGTAATTCCAACAGAGTGGAAAAGCGAAATTCTTTGCTATGAATTTAAAGGAAAAGTTGATGATAGAGAATTTTTGGTATATATAAATGCTGAAAATGGAAGAGAAGAAGATATATTAATGATTACTAACACACCAAATGGAACTTTAACAATGTAAATATGAAAAGGTGTTTTTGGGGACAGTCCTTAAAAACACCCTTTTAGCTATACAATAACATTTTATTAATTTTCTAAAAAGCAAGGGTGTTTTTAAGGTCTGTCCCCAAAAACACCCAAACTATTAATGTCTCTTATAAGTATCTTTTGATAATAATTCTCTGCCAACAACCACACCATTACGTTTTAAAATTTTATAAGCTTCGGCATATATAGCATTTGCAGTTTTTCCAGTTTGATAAGCAGAAATTTCCACTTGACAATCATCTTCTTGTTTCATACCAAATATTTGAACATTTGCAATGCCATTTGCAACAGAGCAAACTATTTTTATTGGATAATTTCTATTATTTTTAAATTGAAAATCAGTAAGCCCATAAACAACAGTAGCGTCTCTACTTGCTGGAACATAGCTTGGTATAAATTGATGATTTGTCCTTTGAACTATTTCCAAATTGGCGAAAACAACGGCATTGTATAAAGTACTTGTAACTTGGCAAATTCCGCCACCCAATCCATCAACTTCTTTACCATTTACATATATAGGAGCTTCTTTGTAGCCTGCTGCAATAGTTCTAGCTCCAACTACTTTATTGTAAGAAAATGTTTCTCCAGGCATTAAAACAGTTCCATTTATTTTATTTCCAGCCAACATTAAATTTGTACTTCTGTTTCTATTGCTTGCCACATATTTAGTAGAAAATGTTGATAGCAAGTCTGGAAAAGCTTCTGTTCCTATCATATTTGTTGTAACATTAGGTCTTATAATATTCAAAGGAATTGTATACTCACTTGAATTTTTAGCTCCCACCATTGCTTTTGCTTCATCAATTGAAATCTTGAAATCTATACCATTTTCAGACGGATAAATCGTGAAAGGTTCTCTTGTATAATAAGCGTCTTTTGGATCTTTTTTAACTTCATTATAAATACTATCTATGTCGATGTCTTTTGGCGATTGCGTTTTTACAACTAACTCAACAGGCCCGTTATTTGCGGAAAAGTCAGATATAGCAGTTTTAATAGCTTCTATGCTAGCTTCTACATCAACTACATTTCCGTCTTTACCAGCAGTGATAATTAAGTTGCTTCCTTCTATGTAATAGCTACTCTCAGTTACTGTATCAGGCAATTGAGCAGATATATCTTCTAAGTTTTTAGAAAGCTGATTTTTGTCAATTTTTAAAATAGGTTCAATATTGATTTCAGTTCCGAACATTGCAGAAAGTGCATAAAAATTATTTTCTAAAAAGTTACCATTTCTGCCTACTTTAAAAGCGCTGTTTGTAGCAGTCTTTGTATCAAATTTGGCATTTATTTGAGAAGTTGAAATAGTAGTTTCAAACTCTCCATGTTTAAGTGTAATTTCATCAGGTATTTGTGATGAAAAATAATTGTCCAATTGATATTGTGCATCTGATGTACTCAATCCAGAGACATCAAGGCCTTTTACGGAAACACCTGATAGTATATTTTGATTTATTGTGTTATAAACTACAAATATTAGTGTAACTGTAAGCAAAATTGTAATTATAATTCCTACTAAAATTGCTAAAAGTGACATAGATTTTTTATTTTCTTTATTATTATTTATTGGTACAAAATTTTTTGGTTGTTCAGCAATTAAACTAGTTGTTTCTTCTTGTTTTTCTTGTTCAACGCTAGTATTATCTTCTGGTGTGGCTAGTATGCTGTTTACTTTTTTCTTTTGTACTGTTGTTGTTTCTTTATCTTTTTCTTTGATGCTCATATAAACTCTCCTTTGTAAACTCTCCATTTTATTATATCATATTTTTTGTCGAAAAAAATAGAAAAAAGTAAAATAATCAGAAAATATTTGATGAATATATTGCCATTAATTTAATGTTATTCAAGAAACAAGAAATTAGTAATAAAATATGAAAGAATGTAAAAAACTCCTTAAAGTAATAAGGAGAAAAAATAGTCTTATTATATTGTAATAGCTTTTTTAGGAGAATGTACTGCTGTCTTAGGGTATGGTGCAATTTCGTCAGTTCTATATAATAAATAATCGACACTGGTGTGATAATAATCAGCCAAGTTAGATAATAATTCTAAAGGAATACTTCTTTTATTAAGCTCATAATAAGAATAAGCAACTTGAGAAATATGTAGAAATTGGCTTAATTGCTTTTGTGTAAGGTCGTGGTCTTCTCTTAAATTTTTTATACGAGTTTTCATATTTTTAAGTTCCTTTCTCATAAAAAGTATTAAATATGTAAACAATAACATAGATATAAGAAAAATTATAAAATAAAACAATATGTTATATTGAAACTTAAAACAAAATGTTTTATAATATTTATGAAACAAAAGATGGGAGGTTTTTATAAAATGAAACAAAATAAGCATAAAGGTATTACATTAATTGCACTAGTAATAACAATAATTGTACTCCTAATACTTGCAGGAGTGGCAATTAGTACACTAACAAGAGATAATGGAATACTAACAAAAGCAGTACAAGCAAAAAAAGATACAGAAAAAGCAATCGCAAAGGAAAGAATACAAATAGAAGTAATTGGAAGTTATGACCAAAGTGGGAAATTAGACGCAAGTACGCTAATTAGTAATCTTAATAAAAATATTCCAGAAGCGACAATAACAGGTGAGGATTTCCCAATAATAGTAACATTAGACGGAAATGTTTATAAAGTTGACAGTGAAGGAGTTGTAAAAGAAACAATAATTGCAGATAGAACGGGAATAAAAGTAGGAGACTATATTAATTATGAACCTGATTCTACGTCACAAACAACATATTCAAAAGATAATTTAGTAGAAGATATAACAGGGGAAACAAGCAATACAGCAGATATTACTAGAGATAGTTTAAAATGGCAAGTATTAAGAATATATGCTGACGGAAGTATGGATTTAATAGGAAGCCCAACAAGCCAAAGTATATATTTTAAAGATGCAACAGGATATAATAACGGAGTATATGTAATGCATGATGTATGCGAGAAATTATATAGTAGAAATGGAATAAAAGCAAGAAGTGTAACATTAGATGACATGGAGAGTTGGTTAACAAATGCAGGAAAAGCAGCAAAGAATAAGTATATAAGTGACCAAGTTTCAGGATTATCAGCAAATGACTATATAGAAAAAGTAAACACAGAGAATAATACAGTAACATATAAAAAATCATATTCATATTATCCAAATTTATATGCAAAAGAGAATGGCTCTGGAATAAATACTGAGGAAGTAAAGAAAGACGGAATAAAAGCTACAAATAAAGCAGAATTAGATAGAACAACAAGGACAACAACAGAAAAGTCATATAAACAAGCAGATAATTTAACAACAACACAAACATATTATAATATATCAATAGATGGTACAAATTATGGAGACGGAGCAAAAGCATTAAGTAATGATACCTATTATTTGGTGGCTTCGCGCTATGTTAATTGCTATTCGGCCAATGCGAGCTTCGGGTTGCGCTATGCTAACACGGACATGAACGGTGTCAATATATTCTATTCGAACAACGAGGATAGAAGCAGCAACCTT